>QWBY01000882.1_pt1 | contig 28805 bp, 21 predicted proteins | sample 1972471 | NCBI WGS metagenome assembly QWBY01 (sample SAMN09866722, study PRJNA288562) | Human gut metagenome isolate term6_stool, whole genome shotgun sequencing... | reverse complement strand
TTGTTTTGACCGGTGATGACGGTTCACATACTTTCACATCGACTTACGAAGATCATTTAAAGGCGAAGGAGAATATGAAGTAATGATAGAATTATTGGCGCCGGCAGGCGATCTGTCCCGCATGAAAACTGCTTTCATGTATGGGGCGGACGCCTGTTACATAGGTGGAATAGAATTCGGCTTAAGAAAAGCTGCGACAAATTTTACAAGGGACGATTTAAAGGAAGCTGTAGAATTTGCAAATAAAAACAATAAAAAAATATATGTCACATTAAATATAATTCCGCACGAAGGCGACTTCGAAGGAATGGTTGACTATATAAAATTTTTGGACGAAATCGGGGTTCATGCGGTTATAGTTTCGGACCCGGGTGTTTTTTCGCTTGTAAAAGAAAACAGCAATCTTCAAATTCACATTTCAACGCAAGGCTCCGTGACAAATTCAAATACTATAAATTTTTGGCACAAAATGGGAGCTAGCCGCGTTGTGCTTGCAAGGGAACTTTCTCTTGAAGAGATTTCAACAATCAGAAAAAATATCGCTCCTGAAATGGAACTCGAAGCTTTTTGCCACGGCGCAATGTGCATGAGTTATTCGGGAAGATGCCTTATGAGTTCATATATGACCGGTAGAGATCCGAACAAGGGCGACTGCGCTCATCCGTGCAGATATAAATACTATTTGATGGAAGAGAAGAGACCGGGCGAGTATTTCCCGATTGAGGAAACCGAAGGCGGAACATATATTATGAACTCAAAGGATATGAAAACAATATCTTTTGTTGAAAAGTTGATTGAAGCGGGAATTACGTCACTAAAAATTGAAGGTCGCGTCAAAAGTGCATACTATATCGCAACTGTTGTAAGAGCATACAGACGTGCGATTGACTCATATTTGAAGGACCCGAAAAATTATAAATTTGACGAGTCTCTCGACAAGGAAGTTATATCGAGTTCGCACAGACCGTTCACATCCGGATTTTATTTTGGAAATCCGATGGAGGACGGACAATACAACAACAATCAGGTTGCAATTCCAAAGAGCACATTTAAAGGCGAAGTTCGCGAAGCGAAGGACGGCAGAATCTATTTCACTTTAAAGAACGGTTTAAACGAAGGCGAAACAGTTTCGGTTATGGGACCGGAAGGCGACGAAGTTGTAGAAGTTAAAGATTTGAGAAATGAAGAGGATAAACATGTCGAAAGGGCGAATGTACCGCAAACAGTTTACAGCTTTTTGTATGACAAAGATGCGTCCGAAGGTTTTTATATAAGACAGGTGGAGGAGTAATGAGAAGGCCGTTGATTATTGGTATCGCCGGCGGTGCCGGTTCAGGAAAAAGTACGATTTCGGAAAAGTTGAAATCTATTAACGGGGAAAACAAAGTACAAATAATTGAGCAAAATTCATTTGTAAAAGATTTTTCGTCGATGAATTTTGATGAAAGGAAAAAGCTCAATTTTGAACATCCGGACAGTTTTGATTTTGATTATTTAGTCAGAATTTTAAAAGATTTGGCGCTTGGAAATGATGTATCAATTCCTTCTTTCGATTTTGTTACACTCGAAAGAACCGATGATTTTCAAACCATAACTCCAAAGGACATTATAATTGTTGAAGGCAGTCTCATTCTTTATGAAAAGAAATTAAGAGATTTATTTGACATAAAAGTTTTTATTGACACCGATTCGGATATTCGTCTCATAAGAAGGATTATCAGAGATACAAAGGAAAAATCAATGCCACTTGAAAAAATTATTCTCGAATATATTTCTGTGGTTAAACCGACCAATATAAATTTTGTTGAACCGACAAAAAGATTTGCCGACATCATTATTCCGGAAGGCGGAGAAAATGAAGTGGCAATAAATATTTTGAATGCAAAAATTAAGGAGACTTTTAAACACTTATGATAAAAAGGATTGATGAGTTTATAAACTCGCTTGAATTATCAGGAGCTGGTTCAAAAGGCTCTTTTTATTTAAAGGAATTAAACACGGGCGGCGGCAATATAAAAAGTGTAAACTTTAAAGTTTATGTTGAAAAAATTATTGATGGAAACAAATTTTTGATTTTGACCTATAATCCGACTGCTGAGGACCTCGAGATTTTAAAGGAAATTGAGGGGGATTATGTATATCTCGTCGATGAAAACTACGATATCGGAAGAATTCCGGAGTTTGAAAAAATTCTTGACGAAGCGATAAGACTTAAAGCAACGGATGTTCACGTTGAGCCGAAGTCCGGGTTTATGCTCATAAGATTTAGAATCGACGGCGACCTTGTTACGATTTATCAATCGAATCAAAACTGCGAAAATATTATAAATAAAATCAAAGTTAAGGCCGGACTCGATACGATGAACAAAGAAATTCAAGAGAGTTCTTTTGAATACAAAGGATTTATGATAAGAGTAAGTTCCGTTCCGGCGCTAAACGGAGAGAAGATTGTTTTTCGTTTGCTTCAAAGAAGCGTCGAAGGGCTCGATTTAAAAACTTTGGGACTCAAGAAAGACATTGCGGATTTTATTTTAAACAGGGCGCAAAAAGCGGGCATACATCTTATCTGCGGACCGACCGGTTCGGGAAAGAATACTACGCTTCATGGAATTATTAAAAAAATAAATTCGGACAAAAAGAATATAATTTCGATCGAGGACCCGATTGAGTATAAAAACGAAAACATTACACAGCTCGAAGTGAACAACAAGCGCGACAGAACTTTCCACAAACTTTTGAGAGCGATTTTGAGACAGGACCCGGACATTCTCTACATCGGCGAAATAAGGGATGAAGAAACGGCGGAGGTAGCATTTAGATCCGCAATCACGGGGCACATTGTATTTTCAACACTTCATACAAAGGATATAAGTTCTACATTCGATAGAATTTTGGATTTAAATATAAAAGAAAATCTTATGGATGAAGCGTTAAAAACTGTTATAAATCAAAGACTCGTAAAGACTCTTTGCGAGGATTGCAAAAGAAAAGTCGAGGCACCCGGATGGTTAAAAGAAAAGGGAATTGATTATGTTTATGAAGCTGTTGGATGCGGAAGGTGCGACGACGGCTACAAGGGAAGAATCGGAATTTTTGAAGTCAATATTATAGAAAACGGCGAAGTAAAAACTATAATGAATTTTGAAGAATCGCTTCTAGATCATCTAAAAAACGGCAAAATCGATTTAAAGACATTTGAGGTCGAAAATGATTTATAGATACGTTGATAGAGTGAATGAAAAATTCAAGGGTGGCATTTCCGTTGAAAAAGGCGTAAAGTCGAAGCACTATATCAAAAAGCCGATTTTTAAAAGCAAAGACTCTCCGCTTAATTTGTTCAAATTACTTCAACTCCTGACGAACGAAGGGATGAATCTTGTGGATGCATTTGAACTCATTTCCGAGAGCGACAATTTTAATGTGGACAGAAAGAAATCGAGGGAGATGTTAGACGAGTTAAAAAATGGAGTTCCGTTTTCGGAATCGGTTGCAAACCACTACAATGTAGATTCGTTTATAATTTCATTTTTAAAAATCGGTGAAGACAGCGGAGATATTTCCGAAATACTCCAAAATGTTTCGGATTATATCGAATACGAAGAGGACATCTCGACAAAAATAAAAAAGGCACTCTATTATCCGACATTTCTTTTAGTGATGGGACTTGCGCTTTTGATTTTTATTTCAAAATTTGTGGCACCCGTATTTTTAGATGTTTTGAGTGATTTCGGAGCAACGCTTCCGTTTATTTCAAATGTTGCATTTGGACTTTCCAATATTTTGGCGTCATATGGAATAAAAATTATTTTGATTATCGTTGCTGTTTATTTATCGTTTAAACTTTTAATGATAAAAAAACCGATCGCAGAATACAATTTGAGAAAATTTATGTACAATAAAGGACTTTTTAAAGGATTGTACAGAGATAAATTTCAATATTTGTTTTTCAAAAAATTTAGCATCATTTATAAGTATCAGGGAAATTTTGAAGACACATTGAAGTTTATCTACAATGAAGAAACGGACATTTTCATAAAAAAGACTATTGGTGACATCATAGCTCAAATAAGATTCGGCGAAACAATAGCCGAGATTCCCGAGTTTAATATGATATTCGCTCCACTTTCACGCTCAATGCTGATAAGTTTGAACAGGGAAGACGTGGTTAGCGAGACGACTTATAAACTTATGACGTTTTACGAAAAAAGCTACAAAAATCGACTTGACGGAATTTTAAAACTCATCGGACCGATTATGATTAGTTTTATAGGAATTCTTGTTGCAATCATTGCTCTTGGAATAATGATGCCGATTTTCAGCATGGGATATATTGAATAATAAGTATAATTTGGGGTAAAATATAATTATGGTTATTATACGGAGGAATTATTAATTGAACAGATTTTTAAAAGGTTTTATTATAGGCATTATTATAATTTTGCTTGCCGGTGGCGGTTTTTATGTTTATAAAGATTATGCGGAAAAGCAAAAAATTAAACAGGAGGAAGAAGCTAAAAGACTCGAACAGGAAGAACATGAGAACCTTGTTCGGGAAACATTGGCGAAAGAAGTCATATATGACGGCATTTCAATTGGCGGAGTAGATGTATCAGGTCTTTCAAAAAGCGAGGCTACTACAAAGCTGAATGACAAATTTTCAACTCTTGGTGAAAGAAAAGTTGTGGTTCATATCGACGACAGCAGCGCGACAAAAACGCTTGCGGAACTTGGCTTAAATCCAAACTTTGAAGATGCGATAGATAGAGCATATCAAATCGGTAGAGGCGGAACAGAAGAAGAAAGATTTAATAAAATAAACGATTTAAAAGAGAATAAGGAAAATATTGAGTTAAATTTAAGTGTTGACGAGGAAAAGGTCAAGGGTTTTGTGAACACAATCAGCGAAAATATGAATGTTGTTTCAACAAATTCTGATGTCACTTTTGTCGACGGGAAACTTCAAGTCGGCGAAAGCAAGAGCGGAAAAGAAGTGGACAAGGAAGAACTTCTTTCGCTTCTAAATACAAATATAAAAAAAGCAATCGATGAAAACAGCGACGTTTCATTCGAGACGAACACAAAGACGATTGAACCGTCCGTAAATAAAGACTCAATTGCTCGTGTAAACGGCGTTATCGGAACTTTTACATCGAATCTAGGAAGAGGAACTGCGGGAAGAAATGCAAATATTGTTCTTTCGGCGAAGAGAATTTCGAATATAGTCGTCATGCCGGGTGAAAGTGTAAGTTTCAATGAAAAAATGGGACCTATAACGGCGGCAAACGGATATAAGCCGGCAAGTACAATTCAAGGCGGCGTCTATACAGATGCGCTTGGAGGTGGACTATGCCAAACGTCGACAACTTTGTACAATGCACTTGTTCGAAGTGACGTCACAATAACCGAAAGACATCCGCACTCAATTCCGGCACCATATGTTCCATATGGCGAAGACGGTGCGGTTTGGGTCGGCGCTAAGGATTTGAAGTTCACAAACAACTTTGATTTCCCAATCGCCATTACAAGCAGTGTAAATCTTGCGAAGAATATAATAACATTTACAATATACGGAGATACAAATAAAAAGAATTATACGGTTGAGATGTATTCAAAATGTATTGAAGAGATTCCTTTTGAAACGCAAGAGAAAAAGAGCGATGAGCTTTTTGTCGGCGAAACAAAAGTCGTTAAAAAAGGTAGAACGGGATACAGATATCAATCCTATAAAGTTTATAAAAGTGGCGGAAAGCTTATAAAGGAAGTGCCTTATATGAAGAGCTACTATCCTAAGAGCGATCAAGTTGTCTTGGTTGGTACAAAGGAAAAAACTCCGGATGCACAGCCGACTGATTTGGAAGACATACCTGAAGAAGAACCCGTTGAAACAATTGATTTGTTGCAATAAAAGAGCACCTTTGCAGGTGCTCTTGCTATTTGGTTTGATTTTTTAAATTTAATATATAAATTTTGCCGTCATAGTTTGTAAAAAATGTACTGCCGGCACTGTCCGAAATATTAGATTCTTTTAGCGGACAAATATAAGTGAGATTGTCGTCTGAAAGCATGTACACATTGAAATACGCTTCTTCGTTATCAAAGATTTTAAATTCACCTGTTCCGCTTCTGTTGTACGTGACGCCTGTTCCGGTGTACACTTTTAAAAGAAGACCGGTTGAGAGATTGTAGCTGAAAAGGTCAACACTTTTTCCACTTTTCGGCATTTTAAAAAGAATTCTGTCGTCGTTAATCTTTGGAGCACTACCTTTTGATATAAACTTTTTTCCGTTTTGGTTTAGTATAAAAATATTTTCTTCACCGAATTTATCAATTGCAGAGAAGGTGATTTCTTTACCAACTGAGAGCCCGGTGATTTCTTCGTCGGAGGTGTAAATCTCTTCGATGTTTTTGCCGTCAAATTTATAAATGACGTTGTCGGCTCCTACAATGTACAAGTTGCCACCATAAAGCCCGAAGAATTTTACATCGACGTTCAAATTGGCTTTTAAATTTCTGATATTATGGAACTTGTCGACAATTGCAAAATTATTATCTGCAAAGCTAATCGCAATCTCGTTATTAATAAAATCGGTTGAAAACGCGCAATTATCTGTAATACTAATGTCAAGTGTTTTACTTGTATTATGGGGTATATTATAAATATGGAGTTTGTTTTCTTCTTCATACAAAAAATTATTTTTGTCTAAACTTGAAATTAGAGTACCGTTTAAAATCGGTTTTGACATATCGATAGAATTGACGTTCAAAAGCTCTCTTGTTCTATCGTTTATAATCGCCTCGGTATATCTTATGGGACTCTTTGATTCGCTGTTTATTTCATAAAAGCCGAGTTTCCAAAAAATAGAGTTTCCGTTTTTTAAAATGTCTGTGTAAATTGGTGAGCAAGGCGTGACAAATTCTTTAGCTTTTAAAATTTTGAAGGCCTCGTCGCGCGTGAGCCAAAGATTTATACGGTCGTATTTTGTGTCAACATGAACTTTGTATTCGCTGTTGTTATATGGATTTAGACCTGTGAGTGAAAGTGTTATGATTGGCTTTTTCACATCGCTTTTTGTAATTTTCGCTGAATCGAGAGTGACATTAATCTCGTAATTGTTCACTTTTACATTTTCCACAACAATTTCGTCACAGTTTGTGAGAGGCGCAAAAATGCTGAGCTTGTAGTTGGAGTCGTCGATATGATTCAGCCTTGTTGTGAGCTCGTTTGAATCCACATTTGTAATATAGTTTATCGAGTCGACTTTATAATCGAGCGGTACATAATTTACTCCACTTTTCGGTTCGTCTTTTATTAAAAACTTGCAACCGCAAAGAAAAATTATGATTATATAAATTAAAAAATATTTAAGTTTTTTCATTTAAACACCTCATTTATATTTTATATTAAATGTTTAAGTTATACAAGATTGGAAAGGGAAAATATGGACTTTAAATTACATTCAAAATTTAAAATGACGGGAGACCAACCCGAAGCTGTTCAAAAATTAGCAAATTCGATAAATTCGGGTAATAAATTTCAAACATTAAAGGGCGTTACTGGTTCCGGGAAGACTTTTACAATGGCAAATATAATCGAAAAGACGCAGCTGCCGACGCTTGTAATTGCGCACAACAAAACGCTTGCGTATCAACTGTGCATGGAGCTCAGAGATTTTTTTCCGGAAAACAGTGTAGAATATTTTGTAAGTTATTATGACTATTATCAACCGGAGGCGTATGTTCCGTCAACGGACACATATATTGCAAAGGACTCCGCAATAAATGACGAGATAGATAAGCTGCGCCACTCGGCGACGGCGGCGCTTTTTGAAAGAAAAGACGTAATAATCGTCGCATCCGTTTCGTGTATTTACGGTTTGGGGGACCCGGAAGATTACATCAGCCTTATGGTTTCTTTGAGACCGGGCATGCGAAAGGATCGCGACAAGGTCATCGAAGAACTTATTGCAATTCAATATATAAGAAATGATATTAATTTTATTCGCGGGACATTCAGAGTTCGCGGAGATGTTTTGGATATTTTTCCGGCAAGCGAGAGCGAAAACTCGATTCGCGTTGAATTTTTTGGAGATGAAATCGAAAGAATTACGGAAATAAACAGTATGACCGGAGAAATTTTGGGAGAGATGAGGCACGCTTCGATTTTCCCGGCTTCTCACTTCGCTACGACCGACAGAAAAGTTAAACGTGCAATTGTTACAATCGAAGAGGAACTCGAAAGTCGACTTAAAGAGCTTAGAGACCAGGACCATCTATTATATGCCGAAAGACTTGAGCAAAGAACGAGATATGACCTCGAAATGCTTAGAGAAATCGGATTTTGTTCTGGCATCGAAAACTACTCGAGACATATGTCGGGAAGACGTCCGGGCTCAAGACCGTACACATTAATCGACTATTTCCCGGAAGATTTTCTAATAATCGCCGACGAATCGCACGTAACAATTCCGCAAGTCAGAGGAATGTATGCGGGCGACCGCTCAAGGAAGCAGACCCTTGTTGATTACGGCTTCAGGCTTCCTTCGGCACTTGACAACAGACCGTTAAACTTTGACGAGTTCCAATCGCTCATAAAACATATTTTATTTGTTTCGGCGACACCGGGTCCGTATGAACAGGAAAAGTCCGAAGTGATTGCAGAACAAATTCTAAGACCGACGGGACTTTTGGACCCGAAGATTATTGTCCGACCTATTAAAAATCAAATCGATGATCTATTGGAAAGAATTCGTGATAGAATTGAGAAAAACGAAAGAGTTCTCATAACGACGCTCACGAAAAAAATGGCGGAAGACTTGACGGACTATTTGGAAGAACTTGGTATAAAGGTGAGCTATATGCACTCCGACACCGAGACAATCGATAGAATGAAAATTATAAAGGAATTAAGAACCGGAGAAATCGATGTGCTTGTTGGGATAAATCTTCTACGTGAAGGACTCGACTTGCCGGAGGTTTCGCTTGTTGCAATTCTTGATGCGGACAAAGAAGGATTCCTAAGGTCCGAAACTTCGCTCATTCAAACAGTCGGAAGAGCGGCAAGAAATGCAAATGGCGAAGTTGTAATGTATGCCGACAGAATCACGGATTCAATGAAGAACACAATTGAAATTACGGAAAAGAGGAGAAAAATTCAAGAAGAATACAATAAAGAACACAATATCACTCCGAAATCAATTGTTAAAGATATTAGAGAAGTCATCGGAATCTTGAAAGATGACAAAAAGGTGCCGAAGAAAAAGGATTCGGAACTTTCGGCTGAAGAACTTGAAAACATTGTACGTGAACTCAAGGCGAGAATGCTCGAAGCGGCTGAACGTTTGGATTTCGAAGCAGCGGCAAACGAGAGGTAATATGGAAGATTATATTGAAATAAGAGGGGCACACGAAAATAATCTGAAAAATATAAATATAAATATTCCGAGAAACAAGATGACTGTTATAACCGGGCTTTCGGGCTCAGGAAAGAGCAGCCTTGCTTTCGACACGATTTATGCTGAAGGACAAAGGCGATATGTTGAGAGTTTGTCTTCATATGCAAGACAATTTCTTGGAAATATGACAAAACCGGCGGTGGAATTTATCGGTGGACTCAGTCCGGCAATTTCGATTGACCAAAAGACGACCTCAAACAATCCGCGTTCAACGGTTGGTACTGTCACGGAAATTTACGATTATTTGAGACTTCTTTACGCAAGAATCGGAAAGGCGCATTGTCCCAAGTGTGGAAAGCTTATAGAAAAACAATCGATTGACCAAATGATTGACCGAATCATGCAACTTGAAGAAGGCACGAGGATTCGAATCGTCGCTCCGATTGTAAAGGATAAAAAAGGCGAATTTAAAACTGTTTTGGAAGATATAAAGCGCGACGGATATGTAAGACTTTATGTAGACGGCGAAATGTATATGATTGAGGAAGTACCGAAGCTTCAAAAGACAAAGAAACACACAATCGAAGTTGTTGTGGACAGACTTGTCGTCAGAGACAATATCGAAAAACGTCTTGTAGATTCTATGGAAGCGGCACTAAAACTCACAAACGGATATGTTATTGTGAGAACAGACGACGAGGACATTCCCTTTTCGGAAAATTTTGCATGTATAGATTGCGGAATTGCAATTGAAGAAATTTCGACGCGTCTATTCTCATTCAACAACCCGATGGGTATGTGTGATAAATGTAACGGACTCGGTTTTTTCAGACAAATTGACGAAGGTCTTGTAATTCCGAACAAAGAGCTTTCGATAAAAGAGGGAGCAATCGGCGTTTACAGCACAGACACAAACGGATACTATCTGTCGATGTTTAGAGCGATTGCTGAAAAACACGGATTTTCGATTGAAAAGCCGATAAAGGATGCTCCAAAAGAATTTATGGACGACCTTCTTTATGGAACGGATTACAATATAAAATTTTCGGCGAAGTCCGGATTCAGCAAGGGCAGAGTGAAGACATACAATCGCCCGTGGGAAGGCGTTATAGAAAATCTACAATACAGATTTGACAACTCCACAAGTGAATATGTGCAAGAAAGTATTGGAGAATATATTGAAAATATTCCGTGTCCAAAATGTCACGGTGCAAGGTTAAACGAAAACGCACTATCTGTCACAGTTGGCGGACTTAATATTGCGGAGCTTACGGATCTCGACGTTGGAAAAGAAATTGAATTTTTTGAAAAGCTCGAGTTAACGGATACTGAAAATGTGATTGCGGAAGAAATTCTAAAAGAAATAAAAGAGAGACTTAGCTTTCTTAATGCGGTCGGGCTTTCGTATTTAACTCTTTCGAGAATGGCGGGAACACTTTCGGGAGGAGAGAGCCAAAGAATAAGGCTAGCAACGCAAATAGGCTCAAAACTTGTCGGCGTTACTTATGTTCTCGACGAACCGTCAATCGGGCTTCATCAAAAGGACAACGAAAAGTTGATTGCAACTTTGCGAGAGCTGACAGACGTAGGAAACACTGTTATTGTTGTTGAACATGACGAAGACACAATGAGAGCGAGCGACTATCTCCTCGATATCGGTCCGGGAGCCGGTATTCACGGAGGAGAGGTGGTTGCATTCGGAACGCCGGAGGAAGTTTCGAAAAACAAAAATTCAATAACAGGCAACTATCTTTCAGGCAGAATGAAAATCGATGTACCGAAGGAAAGACGAAAGGAAGAAAGAGGCTTTATACACATTAAGAAGGCGGCGGAGAATAATCTGAAAAATATAAATGTCGACATTCCGATTGGAGTTATGACGGCGGTTACCGGTGTTTCCGGTTCAGGAAAGTCAACGCTTGTGAATGAAATTCTATATAAAAATCTTGCAAAAGAAATCAATCGCTCAAAAATAAAACCGGGCAAATCAGGCGGCGTGACATACGACAGTCCGCTTGACAAAGTTGTTGTCATCGACCAAAGTCCAATCGGACGAACACCGCGCTCAAACCCTGCAACATACACGGGCGTGTTTGACGGAATAAGAGATATTTTCTCGATGACGTCGGCTGCAAAAGCGAAGGGCTACCAAAAGGGAAGATTCAGTTTTAACGTCAAGGGCGGAAGATGCGAAGCGTGCAAAGGCGACGGAATAATAAAAGTTGAAATGCACTTTCTTCCTGATGTGTACGTTCCGTGTGAAGTTTGTAAAGGCGAAAGATACAACCGTGAAACTCTTGCAATCACATACAAAGGAAAAAATATTTCCGATGTATTAGATATGAATGTGAGTGAAGCGTGCGAATTTTTTGAAAACCATCAGACAATTTCTCGAAAACTTGAAACGCTGAATGATGTAGGACTCGGATATATAAAACTTGGTCAATCGAGCACGCAACTTTCGGGCGGCGAGGCGCAACGTGTAAAACTTGCAACCGAACTTTCGAAGCGTGCAACCGGAAAAACAATTTATATACTCGATGAGCCGACGACAGGTCTTCATAGCGAAGACGTTAGAAAATTGATTCAAGTGCTTCAAAGACTTTGCGAAGGAGGAAACACAGTTGTCGTAATCGAGCACAATCTCGACGTCATAAAATCTTGTGACTACATTGTGGATCTCGGTCCAGACGGAGGAGACGGCGGCGGTGAAGTTGTCGCCACCGGAACTCCTGAAGAAGTTGCGAAAGTGAAAAAGAGTTATACAGGACAATTTTTAAAGAAAATCTTAAAGAAAAAGTAGGGATAGAATGGATAAAAAAAGCGATAAATATAAGGGCTCATTAATATTGTGGATCGCAGGCGAAATAGTCCTCTTTCTGACAATTTTGGGACTTATAAAAAACGAAAAAGATAACGAGAGTAAGAAGGGAGAGTAGCATGGCAAAAGGAATGAAAAAACTGTTTGATTCAATGAGACTTGATATTGAGGATTATATAAACGGATTTGTAGAAATGAATATGGAGGCTATACTACAAGATCCTAGATCTAAAGAATTCACGGCGTTGGAGGTTATTGACAGCGTATTTAACGAATGTTATGTTGATGCCATGGAACACCATTTTGAATGGGCAGATGAGTTTTGGTGCACTCAAAATTTTACATTTGATGAATTTATGAAATTTTGCGAACTTCCGAAGGAAGCCTTTACAAAAGTGTATAAACAAACAATAAAGAAATATGTGAAATAAAATGTGTAAATCCCCCTTAAATTCGGAAACCGAAATAAGGGGGATTTTTTTATGGGAAAGTTTATTTCTGTTTATTTTAAGTAATATAAGTTATAAAATAAATTTTAATTATAATGCTTTCTTTAAAAAAATTTAAAATGCTATAACAACAATTGTATTTAAACAGTAAAAACAGCTATTTAAAATTCAATAGCTGTTTTTTATTGGTCAGGACCGTCTTCTATAAGGTCACTTCGAACATCCGGAAGGCTCCATCTATATTTCATTGAGAGAAGGCGAACCGCAATTACGACTATGACCCCTAGGAGGTATGCATAGTGGTGTCTTATATATTGTCTCGAAAATATGAAAGTGACTGCGCCAAGAAAAGACGCCATGGCGTAGATTGTATTTTTCGTAAATATAATCGGGATTGCACCTGCACAGAGGTCTCTAACAACACCTCCGCCGCATCCTGTTGCTATTCCGACGAATATCAAAAGATATCTGTTGCTGCCGTACGCCATTTTCCATGCGAGGTTAACCCCACTCATTGTGAATATGCCAAGCCCGATAGCGTCGAGTATGGAGATTATTTTTACATAAGTTAGAAGAAAATTCATATTTAGAAATTTCTTTTTGTCAATGAGTTTGTATATTATTATGACAATAATAGCGGAAATTACAGAAACTGTTGTGTAGGTTGTTTTTATAAAAGCGGTCGGTGGATTTATGCCGAGGACGAGGTCTCTGAAAATCCCGCCGCCGACAGCGGTTATGATTGAAAGAACTATGATTCCGAAAACGTCCATGCCCTTTCTTATCGCAATCATCGCGCCGGATGAAGCAAATGCTATAGTTCCGATAATTTCGAGAATATAGTAAAATTTGTCGAAGTTCATTGGGTCCTCCTTTGTAATCCTCACAAACGGTTTAAAATTTCGCTTGCAATTTTATTTAATTATATATTATAGTATGTATCTGTGAAATGTCAATGATTTTGTATATGTTTATAAGAAATATATTCAAATTTTTATTATTTGTGTAAGAGTTTAGCATTTTTGTTGTAAGTTGTGAATAAAAAACCGGGTTTAAATTTTTAGTTTAAACCCGGTTGTATATTATTCCTTCCAAGTTTCCTCCATATCTGAGACGATTTTAAAGAAGTCGTCGCCGGGATGGATGATGTGCTTAATCCATTCTTTTTTTATATGCCAGAGGTTTGCTTGCACAACAAATTCGGAGCGGTCGGTGATTTCGAAAATTCTTTTCCAACTTTCAGTGATTTCTTTTTTTATATCGTCAAACGCACCGATGTATTTGTTGCTGAAGAGGTCGAAAGTGTGTTCGATTTTATTTTCCTCGAGCAGTTTTTTAAATCGTTTTTCATCATCTTCGTCAGTCGGGATGTAGAGATTGTTTAAGACATAGTCCCATTTTGCGCCGTCAAAGTAGATGACTTCATCCTTTGGAACAGTTAAAGCATAGACCACTTCTTTGTCTATGGGTTTTAAGCAGTTGTTTTTCGAAACGCTGCACCAAATAGGGTAGTTTGTTCCGGAAGGACGGGGTACTTTTTTCTCTGCCATTTGAACAAATAAATTGTATTTTTCCAAAAAGAAATCCGAAATATCTCGCATATGAAGTTCGACATATAGCTTTTTATTTCTGATTATGCCCTCGCGCTCAAGCTCGTACAGACTGTTTTCATGTTGTCTTGTGTACAAGTTTACATATTCGGTCATTATTTCCTCTCAAATACTTTTTTCGCGTATGGACAAATCGGTATTATTTCCTTTTTGTGAAAATCCGCATAAGACTTCGCTTCGAGCACAAGCTCTTTTGCGATGCCTTGATTTCTGTGTGACTCTTCGACAAAAACTTCCAAAATTGAAAAGCTGTCGGCATCTTCTTTATAGACAAGTTTTGCTATTGGATTTTTTTCATCGCCTATGAAAAACATTTCGTCGTTGTCATCGATGAGCATTCCGTTTCTGCTGAAATACGGTTTTGCATTTACGGCCAAGTATTCAAAAATTTCAGAGTTGAATTCTTTTATAGGTCTCATTCTTTTCATCAGTTGCGACCATTTTACATGGAACTCGTTCCAAGTGCCGCCGTCGTTATATATATTATTTATAATCGGTTGTGCGCGGTCCATTGCGTTTGCAAATTTTGCTTCGGGGGTTTCAATCGCATCAAACTCGTGCCACAGCGCTCTTAAATATTCACCGTCTTCTCCAAGCTCGGAGAAAACTTTTATGGAAGCTTGCTCTTCGCGATCTTTTTTTGTCTTGTTTCCTTCGACATCATACGCAAAAGTGTCACCTGCATAAATTTCAACAAGGTCGTGAACGAGGAGCATGAGCATTGTCTTTTCCAAGTTTACATCTTTTGCATAATCTCTGAATACATATGCCATGAGCGCGATTGAGAAGGAGTGTTCCGCATCGGTTTCGCGCCTGTCGACGCCGATGATTTTCGTTCGTCTGTCAATTTGTTTCATTTTATCTATCAATACTGTAAAATTTATTTTTTCGTTTAATGTGCTCATATTTACCTCCAATTTATTAGATATTTATTTTATACCCACAATTGTATTAAATTATAAAATGTGGTATAATTCAAGTTAGTGATGAAGAAAGGAGGAGCAAGATGAATTTTGATGAGATACGCCCATGTTGGCTTGAGATAAATTTGGATAATCTGAAACACAACATACATACTATTAAGGAAAGTGTAAAACCGGGCAGCGAAATTATGGCGGTTATAAAGGCGAATGCCTATAACCACGATGCCGTTACAGTTGCTCGTGAATTAAACATGCTTGGAGTTCATAGGTTTTGTGTTTCGATTTTATCAGAAGGGCTTGAGCTAAGAAAGGCCGGAATCACAGATCCAATACTTCTTTTAAATTATATTAGGGATTCGGAAATTAAAGGCGCTATTGAAAACGATTTGGATATGACTGTTTATGACTATGAACAGGCAAAACTCATAGACGAATGTGCAGCGGAGTTGAAAAAGAAAGCGAAGATTCATATAAAGGTCGACACAGGTATGAGTAGAATCGGTTTTTTACCGGGAACGGTTGCATTTGAAAGAATTTTGAAGATTCTCGATATGGAGAACATTAGTTGTGAAGGGATTTTCAGCCACTTCGCAACGGCTGACGTTCCAAATGACCAAGGAAATACGAGAAAGCAATATCAAATTTTCGATTCATTTGTAAACAGCATCGAATCTGCAAGCGGAAAGAAAATTAAAAGGCATATTTCAAACTCGGGAGCGATTATTGACTATCCTGAATACGATTTGGATTATGTTAGACCCGGAATTATTATGTACGGCTATTTGCCGGATCCGGACATTCCGCACAAGATGGATTTGAGACCGCTCATGACTTTGAAAGCGCTTATAAGCAATTTAAAAGTTTTGCCTGAGGGAAGCGGCATAAGTTACGGCCATTCGTATGTGACAAGAAGAATCACGAAGGTCGCAACAATTCCGCTCGGATACGCCGACGGAATTTCAAGGCTTTTGTCGAACAAGCTTATGGTCACTGTGAAGGACATGAAGGCTCCGTCAATCGGCTCGATTTGCATGGACCAATTTATGGTCGATGTTACTGACATAGACGATGTGAAGATTGGTGACGAAGTTGTTATTTTCGGTCACGACAAAAATGACACCGATTTAACTGACATGGCAAAGATGATGGGAACAATTCACTATGAAGTTATGTGCTCTATTTCTCGCAGAATACCTCGAGTATATATCAAAGATGGCGAAATCTCTCAAATTATCAACTATTTATAATGAATAAAAATAATGATTCAATAAACAAAAGAGAATCTTTCGAAGATAGGACTCGAAAAGAGAATACTGACAAGAAGATTCGATTTTCATCAACCGATGCACGCTCAAATTCGTCGATAAAGTTTAAGAAAACTACCGATGGGGAAAGTGAAAAGAAGGCTCCATTTTCTAAAAAAGACAATCAAAAAGACGACAAGACAATTTCAAGAGGAGATCTTCTCTATGCCGATTTATCTCCGGTTATAGGAAGTGAACAGGGCGGAGTAAGACCGGTTCTTGTTGTGCAAAATGATGTTGGAAACAAATTTTCACCGACAACTATTGTTGCGGCTATAACGTCTGTAAAAAACAAGACAAATCTTCCGACACATGTCAAAGTCGGGGACAAGAATTGTGGACTGCCGAAAGAGTCGGTAATTTTGTTGGAGCAGGTAAGAACTATAGATAAAAAGAGGCTCAAAGATAAAATAGGGCGGATCCCTGACGATCTACTTAAAAAGATTGACGAAGCTCTAAGAATAAGTTTGAGTTTGGAGGCAAAATGAACGAAAACGCAGCTGACTTGATTAAAGAAACTTTGAAGTTTGAAAGTATGGATGAATTCGAGTCAAGATATACAAATCCGATTCATAAATATATGGAAGAGGAAGGGAAGGCAATTGCACATCTTGGATGCGACAAGAGGACTCTTTTTTCTCCGGAAGGGGAAATTTCGGGTGGATTTATGCTCGATAATTCGGTCGTTGAAGAAAAGAGAAAGCAAGGCATTTTTACCGCACTTTACAAAGAGTTTGAAGAAGAAAACGATGACATAGATTTGTTTTTCGGTTTTCCGCTTCAATATGAACTTTTGAATCTGGTCGACAAACAGGACTATTCAATTGTCGGTGAAGCGCAAGTTTTTGCAAAGATTTTAAATTCTTCCGATATTATGCAGGGGCATTCCGTACTTGGAACGATTGCTTCTTTTATTAATAAAATTCGCGACAAACGTTCAAAGACACTTGACATATCTACTGTCAATGTTTCTAAAACAAAAAAATTAGATGATGTTTTAGATTTTGACGGAAAAACATTAGCTGACGGAAAGATTTATACAAAAAGAACCAAGGATTTTCTTTCAAAGAGACTCGAACATTGGGGAGACTGCGAAATATTGGTTGCAAAAACGGGCGACGAGTTTTACGGTTATCTTATATACAGATTCATTGAAAGAAACGATATAAAATATTTTATGACAATGGATATATTAGCAAAGGATGAGGTTTCGTTTGAAGCACTCGTTTCAAAGCTTGTTGAAATCGGAAGAGAAAAAGCTGTTTCTCTCGTCGGCATTTGGCAAAATTCAGTGTATAGTGCATCTCTTAAAAGATTGGGATTCAGTTTTGCAAGAAGCTCGATACCTGTTGTTGCAAAGAAAAAGAATGTTGATTTTGATATAAAGAATATAAACAATTGGTATTTACAACCTATAGAGGGGGAAATCTATTAATGAAGGTGTTTCATCTTATAAGCGGTGGCGACACCGGCGGTGCAAAAACTCATATAATGGCACTTTTAAGCGCACTTAAAGAAGAAATTGACGTAACTTTAGGTGTATTTATTGATGATGTTTTTTTGGATGAAGCCAAGGCATTGGGAATTCCCACAAAACTATTTTTACAAAAATCCAGATTCGATTTATCGGTTATCGATAAATTGGCGGAATTTATTAAAGAACAAAACATTGAATTAGTCCATTGCCATGGGGCAAGGGCTAATTTTATTGCGTTTTTTTTGAGAAGAAAAGTGGATGTGCCTTTTATCACAACTGTGCACTCGGACTATAGACTCGATTTTAAAGGCGTTTTTTATAAACAATTAATCTTTAAAAATCTAAACTATTTTGCGCTGAAAAAATTTAAGAACTTTATAGCCGTTTCGGACAATTTTAAATATATGCTTCTTGAGAGAGGCTTTACCGACAAGAACATAGACGTTGTCTATAACGGTATCGATTTGAACAAGGTGGAAAATTGTGTTTCAAATGAGGAGTTCTGCAAAAGATACAACCTTGACCCGAACAGTTTTAAAATTGGAATTTTGGCACGTCTTGACGAAGTTAAGGACCACAAGACTTTTTTAAGAGGCGCTGCTGAATTTTTAAAATCTGAAAATGCGGATTTTCTTATCGGCGGCGACGGCGGACACAAAGAGGAGCTTGTTGCCCTCGCAAAAGAACTGGACATCGAAAAAAATGTGCATTTCTTGGGTGAAATAAAGGATCCGTTCTCGTTTTTAAACGCGATTCAGATAAACACACTTACATCGCTTTCGGAAAGTTTTCCGTATGTAATTTTGGAGGGCGGAAAACTTAAAAAGCCGATGGTAGCAAGTGCAGTCGGAGGTATTCCAAGCATTATTCAGGATGATTTTTCAGGATACACTTTTAAAAGCGGTGACTATAAAGATTTTGCGAATAAATTAATCAAGCTCAAACAAGATGATGCTCTTCGAATAAAAATGGGAGAAAATCTGAACGGGCTCATAGAAGAAAAATACAGCGCCATCAGCATGGCGAAAACACACATAAAGATATATAAACGTGCAATTCTCGACAAGACGATTTTATTTTCGGGTTTCTACGGCTTTGACAATCAAGGCGACGATGCGATTTTGGAGGCAATCACATCCGAAATAAAATCGATAAATCCTTATTTGAAATTGAAGGTTTTGAGCAATAACCCGATAAAAACAAGCGAGATTTACGATTTGCTCAGCGTTTACAGGTTCAGTCTTCCGAAGCTTATAAAGGCGATGAAGTCATCTGAAATGCTTGTTAGCGGTGGCGGTAGTCTTTTGCAGGACATAACAAGCACGAGAAGTCTTTGGTATTATCTTTTTGTGATTGCGCTAAGCAAACGTTATAAAAAGAAGACTGTCATTTACGCAAATGGCGTGGGACCGATAAATAGAAAGTTCAACAGATATTTGACGAAAAAGACTTTGAAAAATGTGGATTATATTTCGCTTCGTGACGAGGATTCGTTTAAATATCTTGTGGATATCGGATTAAGCGAAGAGGATATGAAACTTCGCTCCGACCCTGTATTTCTTTTGAAACCGGATATGGACGAAGCGCAAGTCATTTTGAATAAAATCGGACTTGACGGAGATTTTATGGTTTTAAATCTGAGACCGTGGGCAGGTGAAGATGAATTTATTGAAAAGATTTCAGTAGCAATGAAGAGATTTATGGACGACGGACACAAAGTGCTTCTTCTTCCGATGCATCTATCAAAAGACACGGACGTTTTAAAGAAACTCGAGTCAAAGCTTAAACATGAAAATCTTTACTCATACTACGATGAGATGAGCGTGAGAACATTGATGGGAATTATTTCGGCGGCAAAGGAAGTTATGTCTATGAGACTTCACGGGCTTATATATTCGGTTGCCGTTGAAACAAAGCCGTTTGCTTTAAGCTATGATCCGAAAGTCGACGGGTTTATGAAGGACATCGGCTCGGAATACATCGTTGATATAAACAGTTTTACAGCGGAAGAACTATATGAAAAGATTGACGCTTTTGAAAAAGATAAAAATTATATTGACGACATAAGCAGAGACGAGAAAAAAAGGCAGTCGCTCGCAAGGCAAAATGCGGAGGAAGTATTAAAAATTTTGGGTGATTTCGATGAATAAAGTAAATGTTTTAGATATAAGATTTTCAAATATATCAGACGAAGAACTTTTGAATGTTTTAAAAAATGCATTTAAGAGTGATTCAAATCTAAGAATTGTGACACCGAATCCGGAAATAGTTATGGCGGCAAACAAAAGTGACGATTTAAAAGAGATGATAAATAATTCCACGCTTGTTTTAAAAGACGGAATCGGAATAAAAATTGCCGAGAAGCTGAAGGGCATCGAAGGTGAAAAGAGACAAACGGGAATTGAAACGCTTGAAAGACTCCTTGAAATTGCTGACGAAAACGGATATTCGGTCTATTTTGTAGGAGCGAAAGACGTGATACTTCAAAAGGCAATTGTCAATATTAAATCGAAATTTCCGAATATTGTTGTTAAAGGTCAACATAATGGGTATTTTAAAGATGGGTCTCCCGAAGAGGAGCAAATCTTAAAAGATATAGAAGAAAAGAAACCGGATTTATTAATTGCTGCAATGGGTTTTCCGAAGCAGGAAATTTTCCTTACGAAAACCGAAGCGCCTAAGGTTTCAATCGCTTGCGGCGGCAGTCTTGACGTCATGAGCGGAGAGGTTAAAAGAGCACCGCGTTGGATGCAGAAGGTGGGGCTTGAATGGTTTTATAGGTTGATAAAAGACCCGGGTAGAATTAAAAGACAAATTGTTATACCTGTGTTTTTATGGAAAATAGTTTTTACTAAAAATAGTTGTTTTATGGAGGAGAATAATGATTGATAATAAGACTATAAGTTCGCTAAGAATGCTATCGGTTGATATGATTGAAAAGGCAAACTCCGGACACCCGGGATTGCCGCTCGGCTCGGCGCCAATGCTTTACACACTCTATAAGGATTTTTTGAATTTTAATCCTGAAAAACCGAAGTGGATTAACAGAGACAGATTCGTACTTAGTGCGGGACATGGTAGCGCTATTCTTTACAGTTTACTAAACTTGTTCGGATTTGATGTAAGTATCGACGACATCAAAAATTTCAGACAATGGGGATCAAAAACTCCGGGACATCCTGAATACGGCGAAACAGACGGAGTTGATGCAACAACCGGACCTCTTGGTCAAGGAATAACTATGGCTGTTGGAATGACTCTTGCGGAAGCACATATGAGATCGCACTTTACAGTCGACGGATGGTCACCGGTGGATCACTACACATATGCGCTTGTCGGTGACGGATGTCTTATGGAAGGCATTTCTCATGAAGCTGCAAGCTTTGCGGGAAGTTATAAACTCGGTCGTCTTATAGTTTTATACGATTCAAATAATATTTCGATTGAAGGTAACACGGACATCACATTCCACGACGACACTTTGAAGAGATTCGAAGCTTACGGATGGCACACTCAAAAGGTTGAAGACGGAAATGATACGGAAAAAATAAAAGAAGCTATTGAAAATGCAAAGAAGGACAATCGTCCGTCAATAATAGAAGTAAAAACTATCATCGGTTTCGGCGCAGGAAGCGTTGAGGGTTCTGAAAAATCACATGGAGCTCCAATCGGCGTTGACAACAGAAAAGTTTTGGTTGAAAAAATCAAATGGGCAGAAAAAGATGAATTCAATGTTCCACAAGATGTCAGAGAAAATGCTGAAAAAATTGTAGAAGAAAAGAAAAAAGTTTACGATGAATACAAGAAAAAGCTAGAAGAATACGAAAGCAAAAATCCGGAAAAATATATGGAATATATCGATTGGATTCACTTTAAACACGAAGCGGATTTGAGCGCATTAATAGATTCAAAGGACAAGGACGCAACGAGAAGTGCGAGCGGAACGGCTTTGCAAGAAGTCGCAAATGCTATTCCGAATCTTATCGGCGGTTCTGCAGACTTGGGACCTTCAAACAAGAGTGAAATAAAAGACGGCGGATTTATGAGTGCGGATAATTTCGGTGGAAGAAATATTCACTTCGGCGTTAGGGAATTTGCAATGGCTGCAATTTCAAACGGAATTGCTCTCCACGGCGGACTCAAACCGTTCTGTGCAACATTCTTTGTTTTTAGCGATTATATGAAACCGGCACTTAGACTTGCTGCGCTAATGAATCTTCCGGTAACATATATTCTCACACACGACTCTATCGGAGTTGGAGAAGACGGACCTACGCACGAACCTATTGAACACTTGGCAATGCTCAGAAGTTTGCCGAATTTCTCGGTAATAAGACCTGCAGATTTCAATGAAACGGTATATGCATGGGAAGTTGCACAAAAGGCAACAAAGCCTACTGCTCTCATTTTGTCGAGACAAAAACTTGAAACTCTAAAAATTGAAAGCGGCAATTTGAAATACGGCGCATATATTGCGAAAAAAGAAAAGGACAAACTTGATCTTGTTGTTATTGCAACAGGCTCAGAAGTCGGAGTTACAATGGAAGCTTCAAAGATTCTAGAAGAAAAGGGATACGGAGTTCGCGTTGTTTCGATGCCTTCATGGGATTTGTTTGACGAACAGGACAAAGAATATAGAGAAAATGTTTTACCGTGCAGTGTAAAGACAGCTTCAGTCGAAGCGCTTTCCACATTCGGATGGGACAGATATACAAAGGGTGGACTTAAAATCGGTCTCGACAGATTTGGAGCAAGTGCGCCGGGCTCAGAACTTTTTGAGCATTTCGGATTTACTCCTGAAAAAATTGCAGACAAATTGGAGTCATATATAAAAGAAAATTAATTTTTGATAAAGACTTTGGAGGTAAAAATGAACAGACGTGAACGACTTGAAAAGTTAAGAAGTCTTATGGAAAGGGAAGGCATCGACTATTTTGTGATACCTACCTCGGACCCGCATATGAGCGAATATGTATTGGACAGATATAAGTCCAGAGTATACATGACAGGTTTCACAGGAAGTGCGGGATATGCCGTTGTTACTCAAAATGAGGCTCTGCTTTGGGCAGATGGAAGATACCATGTTCAAGCGGAAAAACAAATTGAAGGCTCAGATTTCAAGCTTATGAAATGGGGGCTCGAAGGCGTTGATTTCTATGATGAATGGCTCAAAAAGAATGTTAAGCCGGGACAAACGGTTGGATTTAACGGAGAAATAACTCCGTATGGAATGTATAAAAGACTTGTTGAAAAGTTGGGCGACAGAATAAATTTCAAATTTGAAAAAGATTTGATTGGAGAATTTTGGGAAGACAGACCGGCACTTCCATCCGGGAAAGCTTTTATCTTGGATGAGGAATACACGGGCGAAAATCCGACAAAAAAGCTTGCATCAATTCGCGAAAAGATGGAAGAAAAAGGGGCTACGCATTTATTTTTGGCAACGCTCGACGATATTGCGTACACTCTTAATATAAGAGGTGGCGACGATCTATACACTCCGATTGTTGTAAGTTATCTTTTGATTGATTCACACAATGCGACACTTTTTGTGGATGAAAGCAAAATCGATGTGAGCGTTAAGGGCTATCTTCAAAAAAACGGTGTGAAAATTGCACCTTATGAAACTGTGAATGATGCGCTTGTTGCTCTTGATAAAACAGAAGCTTGTTATATTTCAAGTGACAAGATTAACGCCCTTCAATATAAATTGATTTCCGAAAACACGAAAGTTATTGACGAAATGCTTCCGACAACTATGATGAAGGCAATCAAAAATGATACTGAAGTTGAAAATGAAAGACTTGCACACATCATTGACGGAGCTGCGGTAAGTCGTTATCTTTACTGGATAAAGGAAAATGCGGGAAAGATTGAAATGAATGAATTTTCAGCTGAAGAAAAGCTTCACGAAATAAGAGCAGAACACGAAAGCTTTATTAGCGAATCATTTAAGACAATCTCCGCATACAAATCAAATGCAGCCATGGCACACTATAGTGCATCGAGCGAAAACAATTCCGAAATCAAGGCGGAAGGTTTGTATCTCGTTGACTCAGGCGGACAATATCTCGAAGGTACAACTGATATCACGAGAACTGTTACACTTGGAAGTCCGACAGCGGAGGAAATAAGAGATTACACTTTGACACTCAAAGGACATATCGATTTATTTTTGACCAAGTTCTTAAAAGGAACTTGCGGATGTCACCTTGACGTTATGGCAAGAGGTGCAATGTGGAAAGAAGGAATCGATTTTAAACACGGAACAGGTCACGGCGTCGGATATTGTCTCGGCGTACACGAAGGTCCGATGTCGATTTCAAGAGCAATTATAAATGTTCCGCTTCAACCGGGAATGGTCATTTCAAACGAACCCGGAATTTATAGAGACGGCAAACACGGAATAAGAATTGAAAATCTTGTGACTGTTACGGAATATAAGACCACACAATTCGGTCAGTTCTTCGGATTTATGAATCTCACACTTTGTCCGTACGAAAGGGAACTTATCGACGTTTCCATTTTGAGCGATGAAGAACTTGAATATATAAACGAATATCATAAAACGGTTTTTGAAAATATTCAAAGTCATATGAAAACTGAAGAAGAAAAAGCATGGCTCAAAAAAGCTACTGCAGAAATTAAGAGATAAAAGGGAGCGAAAGCTCTCTTTTTTATATGTAAATGAAAAAACTTTTATGGAATCGAAATACAAGATGTGGTATAATATAGTCGAGGTGTTATTGTGTTTAATATAAGAGAAGAACTACAAAAACTACCTGCAAAGCCGGGGGTTTACATAATGAAAGACGACAAGGACAACGTCATTTATGTCGGAAAGGCAAAGATTTTAAAAAATCGTGTTCGCTCGTATTTCAACAAAACTCAAAAGTCCCCGAAAGTTTCTGCAATGGTCAGTCATATAAAAAGCTTTGAATATATTATAGTCGACAACGAAGTGGAAAGTTTGGTGCTTGAAAGCAATCTTATAAAGAGTTATGCGCCGAAATACAATATTTTGCTCAGAGATGACAAGCAATATCCCTATATAAAACTTACGAATGAACCGTTTCCAAGGCTTATAAAATCGAGGGAGCTAAAGAAAGACGGCGGAAGTTATTTCGGACCTTTTCCGAATGTTTTAGCTGTGAACAATGTGCTCGCTTTTTGGGAAGACGAGTATCGACTGAGAACCACAAAGAGGTATTTGGACAGAGTTTATAAGCCGTGTTTAAATTTTTATATCGACAAATGTGATGCGCCTTGTATGGGCAACATGAGCGAAGAGGATTATATGAAAAAGCTCGCCCAGCCAATTGATTTTTTGAAGGGCAAAAACGAGCTCACAGTTGAAAGAGTGCGCAATAAGATGCTTACTTATGCCGAGAATATGGAGTACGAAAAAGCTGCGGCAATGAAAAGCCTTATCGAGGATTTAAATTCTCTAAAAGAGGACCAAAAAATCACAAAGCCGCTTGGCGATTCGATCGACTATGTCGCATATGCAAAGAGTGAAGATATTTTTCTTGTCGAAGTGTTTTTCAAGCGCGACGGAAAAACTATCGGAAGGGACAGTTTTGTGCTTTCAAACGATGAGGAAGACGAGCACGAGATGATGGAGGAATTTATCAAGCAATATTATCTTGGAATTTCCAATCCGCCGTCGGAGCTTGTGCTTGAGGTGGAGCCGACAAATCTTGAAAGTTTGCAAAAAGCGATACGACAAAAGGGGATTTTAAACACGACTATCATTGTGCCGAAAAGAGGGGAAAAGCGCGACACGATTATGATGGTCAAGAAAAATGCACTCGAAGATTTAGCAAAACACAGAGCGAGAATTCTTCAAAAGACAAAGACAAATGTGATTGCACTTACGGAACTCGCACAAATTATCGGTACGGGAGAATATCCTGAAAGGATTGAATCGTTCGACATTTCGCACATTCAAGGCACAGATGCCGTGGGTGCGATGGTCGTATTTAGTGATGGCAATCATAACAGAAATGACTATAGAAGGTTTAAAATAAAAGAAGCGGACACCAGAAATGATTTGGACTGCATGAGGGAAGTTTTGACGAGAAGATACAAGAGAATGCTTGAAGGCTCAAAAGGTTTCTCAAAGGCACCGGATTTGATTTTGATGGATGGAGGAAAGACCCAAGTCGGAATTGCGACTCAAGTTTTAAGTGAGTTAGGAATCGATATTCCGGTCATGGGAATGGTCAAAGACGATTCTCACACAACGAACAAGCTTTTATACAACAATGAATTTTATGCTCTCAAGGATAGCAGAGAACTTTTCACATTTATAAGTAATGTACAAAATGAGGTTCACAGATTTGCCATCAGTTATCACAAAAGCCTTAGGGGAAAGACGATGATCAAGAGCAGGCTTGACGGCATAAAGGGAATCGGACCGAAGAGAAAAGAAGCGCTTATGAAAGAATACGGCTCGATTGAAAAGATAAAGAAGGCTTCGATTGATGAGCTTGTGAAGGTCCCCGGGATGACTAGAAAATCCGCCGAGTCCGTGAAGGAAGAATTGAAAAAGTATGAAATAGATTAAATTATTTCAAAATAATTTTTTTGCTAATGCCGAACTTCGATTTTATTTATAGGTAAACTCTATAAATACGGGGTTTGGTATTAAAAAAATCTATTAAAGATTCTTAGCCAATAATAGCTAAAAACTTTGACATTAGTTTTTAGTTGTTATATAATAGAATGTGGAAAATAATTTTAACCACATGATGACAACTTTTTAGGAGGTAATTATGTCAAAAGTATTTAAGACGATGGACGGTAATACCGCCGCAGCTCATGTAAGCTATGCATTTACAGAAGTTGCTGCAATCTATCCTATTACTCCATCTTCAAACATGGCTGAAGCTGTAGACCAATGGGCTTCAGAAGGAAGATTGAATTTATTCGGTCAAAAAGTATTAGTTAAGGAACTTCAATCTGAAGGCGGTGCTTCAGGTGCAGTTCACGGTTCACTTCAAGCAGGTGCTCTAACTACTACATATACGGCTAGTCAGGGTTTATTACTCATGATTCCAAATATGTACAAAATCGCAGGGGAACTTCTACCGGCTGTATTCCACGTTTCAGCAAGAGCTGTAGCAAGCCACGCTTTGTCAATTTTTGGTGACCATTCAGACGTAATGGCTGCAAGAAACACAGGCTTTGCAATGCTCGCAAGTGGTTCAGTTCAAGAAGTTATGGACTTGGCAAGTGTTGCTCACTTAGCAACAATCAAGGGTCGTGTTCCATTTGTACACTTCTTCGACGGATTTAGAACTTCACACGAAATTCAAAAAGTCGAAGTTATGGATTATGAAGAATTAAGATCTCTCATCGATTACGATGCATTGAACGAATTCAGAATGAGATCATTGAATCCTGAAAGACCTGTAACACGCGGTACTGCAGAAAACGGAGATATCTTCTTCCAAGCTGCTGAAGCTTCAAATAAATATTATGAAGATATTGTTGGAATCGTTGCAGATTACATGAAAGAAATTTCAAGAATCACAGGCCGTGAATATAAACCGTTCGATTACTATGGAGATCCGGATGCAGAAAGAATTATCGTTGCAATGGGCTCCGTTACAGATACAATTGAAGAAACAGTTGACTATTTGAGAGACAAGGGCGAAAAAGTCGGTGTTATCAAAGTTAGACTTTACAGACCGTTCTCAAAAGAATATTTCTTCAACGTTCTTCCAAAAACTGTTAAGAAAATTGCTGTTCTTGACAGAACAAAGGAAAAAGGTGCAACTGCAGAACCTCTACACTTAGACGTTCTACAAGTTTTCTATAGAAATGAACATCAACCGATCATCGTTGGCGGACGTTACGGATTGTCATCAAAAGACACAACTCCTACAATGATTAAGGCTGTATTCGACAACTTGAAACAAGATGAACCTAAAGACATGTTCACAGTAGGTATTGTTGACGACGTTACACATCACTCACTTGAATTGGGTGAAACAATCAACACAGAACCTGAAGGAACAATCAGATGTAAATTCTGGGGATTCGGCTCAGACGGTACAGTCGGTGCTAATAAATCAGCTATCAAAATCATCGGAGACGACAGTGATTTATATGCACAAGGTTATTTCGCATACGACTCAAAGAAATCAGGCGGTGTAACAACATCACACTTGAGATTCGGTAAAAAACCTATCAAATCAACATATTTGATTACACACCCTGACTTTGTATCATGCTCAAAACAAGCATATGTACACAACTATGACTTGCTCGAAGGCTTGAAAGACGGAGGCACATTCCTTCTCAACTGTCTATGGGATGACGATGAATTGGAAGAAAATCTACCGAACAGCCTAAAGAAATATATCGCTGATCACAACATTGACTTCTATACAATCAATGCAACAAAGATTGCTGCTGAAATCGGATTGGGCGGAAGAACAAACATGATCATGCAAGCTGCATTCTTTAAATTGTCAGAAGTTCTACCACTCGACGAAGCTATTAAAGATTTGAAAGACCAAATCGTTAAGAACTACGGCAGAAAAGGTGAAAAGGTTGTTAACATGAACTATGAAGCTGTTGACCAAGGTGTTAATGCGCTTCATAAGATTGAAATTCCGGAAAGCTGGAAGAACCTTTCAGTAGAAGAAGAACCGGTCGATGAATCACGTCCTGAATTCGTAAGAAAGATAGCTGACGTTATGAACAAGATGAAGGGTGACACACTCCCTGTTTCAGCTTTCACAGGAAAATACGCAGACGGTACTTTCGAAAACGGAACTTCAGCATATGAAAAACGTGCAATCGCAGTTAATGTTCCA
>QWBY01000470.1_pt1 | contig 28844 bp, 37 predicted proteins | sample 1972471 | NCBI WGS metagenome assembly QWBY01 (sample SAMN09866722, study PRJNA288562) | Human gut metagenome isolate term6_stool, whole genome shotgun sequencing... | reverse complement strand
AAGACAATGAAGGAGAAATTCAAATTTACGGATCCAGGTAGTTGCATTAGCGAATGTAGCGACAAGCTCGTAACTAGCATCTATGGTGTTCGCAATGTTGAAGAAGGCAAAGAGGAGCTCCGCATCTCTGTAATAATCAGAACACACCTTCCCGCTGGTGTGGTGTGCAGGCTTTACAGGAATGGCGATCTCATAAATGTAGAGGATTGGACCTCTACCGATACAATGGAGCTAGGCAAGAGAGTTAAGGAGTATATAGGCGATTTGGAGGAGTAAAAGACTATGGAGAAGTTCAGACTTACGGATTGGGGGAATGCCATATGGGTAGAAGGTGGCGAGGTTGGCACCTCAATATACGGGGTTAGAAAGACAGACGAAGGGGTGGAGGAGTTGTTCATCACAATCACCATAGGTTGCATATATCTTCCAAGGGTGGTATTTCGCTATCACCTTGGTGATGCCCTTCATGAACAGGTAACAAAGTCCTACTCCGACATAGTGGAGTTGGTTCAGGGTATTAGGAAGTACATAGAAGAAAAAGAAAAGTAAAAAGATATGGAAGACAAGAAGATACTAACCGCTTTTGAGTATGCGAAGCTGAGGCGTCAGACACTAGAGGATTGGGCTAACGATCAAGAAAAAGCCGACAAGACTTTGGACTTCATCATTGGCGATGCAATACTACCCATAGGCGAAACGCTGACAAGCTCGCAGTTATTTGTGTTGCGTAAGGAAGCCTATAAAGGTCACATTTATTGGGGTTGGGATGCCGTGATTGAAGCGTATAGGTATGCGATTAAGGGATTAAAGGTAGGAGTGTGAACCTTAAGCTCACACTCCTACCAATGTGGATCACTCTCCTACGTATTCAAAGAGAACGGTAGCTATCACATAACCATTCTTATCAATCGTAGAAGTTACGGAAATGGCTCTCCAATCTGTTTCGTTAAGATAAACCGCAGTTCCTGGGATGTCCTCCTGTGACACGTGGTAGCGATAAGATACTAATTTCTGCTTTGTCTCCATAAGTATAAATATTAATGAATGATTAAAAAACTAAGCGAGACAAATATACCAATAAAAGTAAGGGTGCGTGTCACTCCATAGTTAATGAATGAGAGTAGAAAGCTAAGCACTTCAAGACACGCACCCACATTAAACGACAACAAGATATAAAAGATATGGAAGAGTTTGTATTTGAGCCTTGGGAGCTTGATCGGGAGAATGACAAGATGATTTCTGTATTTCGCTGGGGCAAGCGAAAAGACGCCTATGGGGAGGTGCAGCGTATTAGGATCACCCTAATACTTGGCAAGGGTGACAACCCTTCAATGCTAGCGATAAAGGAAGAAGGCACAGACGTGGTGCTGGCGATGGTGTGCGATGACCTCCCCGACCTGCTAAACAATATGGAGAGCTATTTGGCAGACTATTAACAAGCATAAAGGAAGCCCCCACAGCTCCAACACAGCGGTGAGGAGTGTCGCAAAGGTTTGAACTATAAACAAGTAAACTATTTCTCTCCAGTTTCACTCTTTCGGCGACACGTGGGGGCGACCTTTATTTTACAGATATGAGACTATACAGAGTTGAAGCCTTGGTAATTAGAGAGGGCAAAGAATGCAAAAGCTTCTACATATTTCGGGCCGTTAGCACAACGCAGGCACGGGCGATCGTTACTCGCAGGCTAAAGGCAGTCCCTCCCGAGGTGGTGCAGAGCTTTACGATTGTAGGAGTTGAACGAATAGCGAGCTATAAAGATGAACATTGATAAACAAGACAAGGAAGTATTTAGCAAGCACGATAGCCCAGAGTATCAAGAGTTTGAGGCTAAGTTCAAGCCTAAACGAACAACGGACGACTGCTACACACCGTCAGAGATCTACGATGTGATCCTTAAGTGGGTGCAGGCGAAGTGCCAGCAGATAGCAGGTCTTAAAGTGGTGCGACCTTTCTATCCTGGTGGCGATTACACTAAGGAGGATTATACAGATGCGGTGGTGATTGACAACCCACCATTCAGTATACTAGCGGAGATAAAGAGGTTCTACCACCACCACAAGATCCCCTACTTCCTATTCGCTCCAGCCTTGACCCTATTTGCATCAGATGTAAAAGGTAGTAACTACATAATAGCCAACACCAATATAACCTACGCCAATGGGGCGAATGTCCGCACGGGGTTTGTTTCTAACCTATTCGGAAGTAAGGCGATCATTTTAGCCCCTGACCTGATGCAGGAGATTGACGAGGTGGAGAGGAAGCGAAAGGGGGCTAACAGCTTTCCAACCTATGCCTATCCTAAGAATGTAATCAGCTCCGCACTACTGAACAAGCACGTAAACGCAGGAGTGGAGATGGAGATAGACAGAAGCGAGGTGGCCTTTATTCGCAAACTAGACAGCCAAGAAGCCTCAGGTAAGGCGATTTTCGGGGCTGGCTTTCTAGTCAGTGACGGAGTTGCAAATAGGCTAGAGGAGCGGTTCGTGAAGTGCAAGGAGCTAAACGCAAGCAAAACCAGCGAAGTGGAGTGGCAACTCTCCGACCGAGAGAAGCTAATTATAAAGCTCCTAGGCACTCCAGAGGATAGCGATGAATTAGTACTGATATAAAGAATTGATAAAAATGGAAGAAAAGAAAATAAAAGAGTATAGGCTGACGATTGAGCCAGTAGATGGGCGCTTTAACGCCCTAGTAAAAGAGTATGGCTACGACCCTGACGAGGCAGAGTGTGAGGCGGTAATCCTTAGCATCAAAGCGGAGGCAAAGGAGGAGACTAGAAATAGGCTGATACAAGATGCAGTCGGGCAAGTTGGTAGTGGCTTCCGATCTGTAAAGGTGGAGGCGGTATATGATGACGATTTAACGAATTGATAAAATGGTAAAAGAAGAGATGGTGATGACCCCCGCACAGAGGGGGAGGAAGCGACGCAACGAGGCGATCGTGAACAATTACGAGAGGTTAAAATCGAGATACCCCGATATGGCGGTAACGCAATTTTGCCACGAAATGGCAAAGGAGTTCTTTGTGAGCTGGCAGACAGTGTATAACCTAATAAGGGATTACGAAAATGGAAGAGAAGCCACTAATGATGATGACAGGTAGCGAGCTGATCGCACTGGCAAAGGAGATCTACAAGGCTATCCCGAAGCCACAGGAGCCACAGCAAAAGCAGGAGCCAAAAGGAGACCTACCCGAGTATGTGCTTGGCTGGAATGGACTAGCCCGCCTCTTCGGTGTGACGGTAAACACCGCCAAACGCAGGTACGAGAGTGGAGCCTTGAAGGGTGCCTGCAAGGTGGTAGATGGCAAGCTAGTAACGCACTCCGCCCTAGCGTTAGAGAAATGGAGTGCCTACCAAATGAATAAACAACTAAACAAATGATAACAAGACAATGAAAGAAGAGATGACAGCAAGAGAGAAGAGGGTTGTACGAGTGATTGAGATAGTGCTTTTTGATGCGTCTGCACTGCTCTGTATACTAATGGCGGGGATCGCCTTCGGCAAGGGCTACGGAGCACTGCAGGCACTCCCTTACGTGTTTTTAGCGGGAGTTGTGACGGTGATGAGGTCTATATTCAAGTACCTATTTTGGGACAAAGGTACCAGCCTAACCGAGGCAGACTGTAACGCAGAGAGCGATGACGAGGATTGATGACTAAAGTAGACCTAACAAATGGAAAATAAGATCAACCACGCAGAGCGGGACCACGCACTGCTCTCACCTTCAGCAAGTGCAAGGTGGATCAAGTGCACGATGAGTGTACCTCTTAATGAGCAATATCCCGATACCACCTCCGAGTTCGCTGAGGAGGGCACCACAGCCCACGAGGTGGCAGAGTATGAGGTAGAGAGGTTATTCGGCATAACACGCACTGAGGAAGCCCCTGTGCCTCTTGATGAGGATATGGCAAGGCACGCAATAGACTACGCCAACTATATACACGAGCTAACTACCTCCGCAGATGATTCGATCCTAGTGGAGCAGAAGGTGAAGCTCTTCGCCACGATAGACCAAACGGCACTCAGCACCCTATGCTTTGGCACTGCGGATTGTCTGCTCTTGACTGATGACGAGACTACCCTCCACGTGGTAGACTACAAGTATGGCAAAGGGGTAGAGGTGTCGGCAGTAATGAACCCCCAGCTGATGCTCTATGCTATTATGGCGTTGTCGACTATCGGCAAGGCTAGGCAGGTGACGGTGGAGAATATCCACCTACATATCTACCAGCCAAGGATCGGTAACATCAGCACCTGGAGCCTGACGAAGCGTGAGCTGATGGACTTTTATATAGATGCGGTGGCCGTGGCGATCCAAAGCATACTAAACGAGGACTACTATATGCAGGCTGGCGACCACTGCAGGTGGTGCAAGCATCGCCCGAGTTGTAAGATGTACAAGTTCACCTACTTTGATAAGGTGCTAGCGGAGATGAGGATGGAGGCTAACAGCCTAACCAAAGCGGAGATCGGGGAGGTGCTGAAGGTTAAAGATGACCTTGCGAAATGGCTAACAGACCTCCAAGATAAGGTGACAAACGACATACTAGCTGGCGAAGTGTATGACGGCTTTAGAGTGGTAGAGGGTCGTAGCATTAGGCAGATAGTAGACAAGGAGGGGGCCACCCTCTACCTACGCTCTCAAGGCTACAAAGAGCAGGAGATCTTCAAGCCTTTAGAGTTGCAAAATATTACCGCCCTCACCAAGCTGATGGGTAAGAAGGCATTTGACACGGAGATGGCGAAATTCATTAGCAAGCCACAGGGCAAGCCTACACTCGTGCCAGCTGATGACAAACGCCCCGATTTCGTAGATGAAGCCAAGAGCCTAGAAGTATTTAATGACTAAGAGATAGAGTGAAGCATATATTTATTAAAAATTTAAAGATTGTAAGAGAAATGAACAGACAACAAGCACAAGCACAGACACAGCAGGCAGTAGCAGAGCCAAAGGGGTGGAAGCTATTCACCAATGGCCGAGGGGTTAGGACAGGGGAGGTGAAGCTATCCTTTCCACGGCTCTTCGAGCTGGATCCGACTGCGGAGTTTAACAAGGATAAGTACTCCACGAGCATCATCATAACCGAAGAGGAGAAGGAGTTCTTGGAGAAGGTGGTGGTTAAGAACACCTACTACGATGCTATCAAGACCTACCAGAAGTGGGGAGGAGCACAGCCTAAGAACTTCCAGATGCCTACCTTCAAGCTACTATCGCTGGAGGAGAAGGAGATGTTCTACCCCGCAAGCCAAGGCACCTACTATAGCCTAATCGCAAAGACTAACGAGAGGCCACAGCTGGTAGACCTACAGACGAAGCCATTACAGGACAAGAATGAGCTCTACAGCGGGGTGATAGTGCGGTTATCGCTCAGTGCCTATCCGTGGGCGTACGGTGGCAAGACAGGCGTCAGCTTTAGCCTTGGGGTGGTGCAGAAGCTGGCAGACGGCCAACGCATCGGAGGCTCTCCAGCGAATGACCTCTCTCTATTCGCAGATACTAGCGATGTGGAGTTTAGTAGCTTCGGTGGCGATCCCTTCGCTGAGGGTGATCCGTTTGCACAACCACAGCAGGCACAGCTACAAACCCAGCAGAGCGTGGCGAGTGGTAGCAATGATGGTGACCTCGTGATGCCAATGCCAAACCAACAGCAGGTTAGCACACAAGCTCCGCACACAACACCTCAAGCTCCGCACACAAGCACAGGCGATGCTCTACCCTTCTAAGATCTAATCATTGCGACACCTTGCACTCTGATAGGTGTGCAGGGTGTCGCATTATCTCTCTATCTCTATGAACTATTACATTGCACTAACCACCACGAGTGACGCAGGCTTTCAAAGTGGGCTATATAATTACCTGGACCACGAGACTACCGAGGTGGATAGTATTACGATCCTAAACGGGCTGAACCACGAGGTGCCGATAGAGGAGGCACTGACGGACACCACCGCCACCTTCATTACTTGGAGTGCGGAGTTTGTTTGGTATGCTCTCCAGAAGATGGGCTACCCTACAGATATAAGGCAGTGGCGGAGCCTAGATATATGGCGTGTAGCTAGTGGCTTTCCACGCTCTATTGACCACACAAAGGAGGCAAACGCACTCATTCGCAATAGCACGCACAAGTACATAACCCCCGAGACACTGAAGGCTCGCAAGGAGCTAACGATCAAGGAGGCACAGATAGTGCATAACACCTTCGTGGTGATGAACGACAAGCACAAGGCAACCGAGCCTAACTGGTCCGAGTGGCAGGCACACGTGCAGATAAACGCACGTGGCGTCCTAATGGATCGCACCTTCGTACACTGCTACACAGCTCTGCTGACGCTACTAGAGGATATATACCGAGGCTATTGTTGTGCTACGTTTGGCACTCCCGAGCCTAAGGTTGTGGAGATCCTAGCCTATGTAAATCGGTTCGGAGCGATACTGATGAAGGGCCTAACTCGCTCCGAGGTGGCGAGGCTCTTGGCTATCAAGGTGAATGTGCCCGAGAATAGCATCTCCACAGCGAAGGCATACGAGAAGGCGAGACGCTTCATAGATGTGCAGAAGGCTCTGATGTGGCGAGACCTAACTGCCGATCGCACCTATGTAAAGGTGGAGACGGCCGTCTTTGAGAATGAACGGCTGAGGGGTGCGTATCACTATTATGGCACGCAGACAGGGCGGTGGACGTCCTTGAATATTAACCTTCACAACCTAGCCAAGGACGGCAACCTAGAGGAGTGCAGAGATGGGCGGGCGAAGGTGTTAGCACGCGATACTGATGTCCTGGAGGTAGACAGCAAGGGCAAGGGGCGATTGTGGCTCTTGCGTACCGCCTTCATTGCCCCAAAGGGCTCCAAGCTAGTGATGATGGACTTCCGACAGATTGAAGCCCGCATCCTTGCGTGGTTCGCTGGCGAGGCGTGGAAGGTGGAAGCCTTTAGAGAGGGGCGAGATATCTATAAAGAGACAGCAAGCAAGCTCTTCGGCACTCCGATAGAGAGGGTGACTAATGAGCAACGCAAGTATGGCAAGCTGGCAGAGCTGGGGCTGGGTTATGGGGGTTCAGCAAAGGTGTTAATTGATCGTGGTGTTAACTCCAGCGTAGCCACCCGCATTGTGGCAGGGTGGCGAAATATTAACGCTGACATCGTAACGATGTGGGAGCGACTGCACAAGGCCTACACCTACACATATACACAGCGAAGGGACAGCTCCGTGAATGGGGTGCTGCTCTCCACCCACCCGAACGGCATAGCGATAAAGCTACTAACAGGGCGGACGATCATTTGCCCCGAGGAGCCTAGCAAGGTGACGGGGGCAACACTGACCGCACGTGTCATCAGTGCAATGGCTAGAGATGTCCTTGCGACTGCTCTGGTAAGGCTATCGGGGGCAGGTGTCAAGGTGGTGATGCACCAGCACGATGAAGTGGTGGCAGAGGTGGAGGAGGCAAAATTAGAGGAGGTGATCGCCAAGATGCAGGAGGTGATGGTGGCAAGCTCCGAGGTGGTGCAGGGGCTTGCGACGCCTTTGGAGGTGAGTGTAAAGGTAAACGATTTCTATTATTAAGATGAGCAAGAAGGTAAGAGATGAGCAAGAGGAGGGGCTGATCCGTAATATGCGTGAAGCACCAATAAAGGTGGTAAATGATGTGAAGAGGATCGCAAGGGTGATGGCGGAGGACTATGGTTGGAAGCATTACCGAATAGCGAGGGCAATGGCGGGGACCTACTACTTTCTGATGAGTAACAAGACTTCGGTGGAGAAGCCAAAGGCGATCGGTAAGAGCCTAGATGTCGGGCAAGGAGAGGGGCAATATAAGATCTACCTCTGCGGGGCTATTACAGGGCTTGACATTAAAAGGGTCAGAGCGTTATTCCAGATCGCACAAAACAAGCTCTCCACAGGGTGGCGGGTGGTGATGAACCCTTTTGATAATGGGTTAGAGGAAGAGGCGAGATGGGAGGCACATATGCAAGCAGATATTAAGATGCTAATGGAGTGCGATGCGATGTATGTGGTGAATGACATTACCAACTCCAAAGGGGCAAAGATTGAACTGAATCTCGCCCGATCCCTTGGCCTTAAAATTATGAGTTATAAGATGTCCGACCAGCGACTAATGGCGGAGCTGAAAGTGTTAGACAAGTTATATGAGTGTAGAAGAGAAGAGGAGTAGCGGTGTGGAGATCAGCGGAGTGGCAACAACGACACCACCGAGTGGCATCTCCTTCGGCGTGGCGTTCGCATCAAGCCGAAGGTCTACAAACTGGAGTAACACAAAAGCAGAATGGGGGCAGATAGTGCGAAAGCTATCCTCCCCCATTGTGACGCCTGAGAGCGTTGCGGAGTATCACGCAATGACACACGACCAGCAGGCAAGTATCAAAGATGTCGGTGGCTTTGTTGGTGGCATTGTACAGGGGGGTAGGCGTGTGAATGGCAGCGTGCCGTTTCGTCAGATAATGGCGTTAGACCTTGACAATGGCAAGCTGGAGTTTAAGGCGATGGCGTACGAGCTTAGCGGGGTGTGGGAGTTCGCTTATCTCCTTCACACCACCAGAAGCTATACCAACCTCACACCGAGGTATCGGATCATCATACCACTCTCTAGGCCTGTAGATGCGGTGGAGTATGAAGCGATCGGCAGGTACCTAGCGAGCCTTTGGAATATCAATGAATTTGACCCCACCACCTTCCAGCAGACCCGCCTGATGTACTTCCCTAGCCGATCCTCCGATGGCTACTTCAATGCCGAGGAGCGAAAGGGAGGGATGCTAGATGTGGACAAGGTCTTGGGGCTTTACAGCAACCCACGAGACCCGCAGGAGTGGCCGTATGGTGCTAACGATAGCCCCAAGGTAGCAAGGGAGCTCGCCACGGTCCAGGATCCCCTTGAGAAGGAGGGGGTGGTGGGTGCCTTCTGCCGTGCCTACCCGATCCGAGAGGTGCTGGAGGTGATGCTATCAGAGTATTACAAGCCCGAGAGCAACGGCAGGTACACATATATCGGGGGTAGCTCCAGCGGGGGCGTGGTGGTCTATGAGGACAAGTGGTGCTACTCTCACCACTCCACTGATCCGAATAGAGAGCAACTGCTGAACGCTTTTGACCTCTATAGGCTGGTGCGGTTCGGAGCCCTTGACACTGGCACAAACACCCGCACGAGCATTGACAACCGACCCAGCTACCGAGCGATGGTGGAGTGGTGCAATAAAGATGAAAGGGTGCAACGCTTTACAGTCACCAGCGAGGCGAGAGACCTTGCTCTCTTTGCCAATTACGAGCCTACCACAGATGGAGATGTAGAGGAGGTGCAAGAGGAGCCTGATGATCAGTGGCTGATTGATATGATGGTGCTACTAGACAAACACCCAAAGAGCGGTAAGATAGAGTGCAGCCTAAAGAACTACGCCACGATAATAGACCAAGACCCGAACGTGGTGACAAGCCTAGTGTACGACACCTTTACGGAGAAGGTAAACGTGGTGGGCAGGCTCCCTTGGGAGCGAGAGAAGTCTATAGAATGGAGCGACAGCGATGACGCCAGCTTCAGGGTGTACATTGACAAGGTGTACGGCATACAACCAAACAAAGGCTACTATGATGACGCCTTCACCCACGTAATGATGAAGTCAGCTAACCGCATAGATAGTGGTCTTGAGGTGGTGATGCAGGGCGAGTGGGATGGCGAGCCAAGGGCGGAGGAGCTCTTCATTACGACAATGGGGGTAGATGACACGGAGCTCAATAGACAGCAGACGCTGATCTGGTTAAAGGCGATCGTGGCCCGTCAGCTGGAGCCTGGCACCAAGTTTGATAATATGCTGATCTTGAGTGGTGAGGAGAGCCTTGGCAAGTCTACGCTCTTCCGCTTGCTAGTGGGCAACCGCTTCTTTTCCGATAGCTTCAACTTCGGGTGGAAGTCACAACAGCTCTACGAGGCACTATCGGGCCGTCTGATTGTAGAGAGCTCCGACCTTGACGGCTTTGACAAGAAGGAGGCGGAGAGTGTGAAGTCGTTCCTCTCCTCTAATAATGACGTATATAGAAAGCCATACGCAAGGCGAACGAGCTCCAACCCGAGGCGGTGTGTATTTGCAGGCTCCACAAACCAAGTGGAGGTGCTAAAGTCGCAGACAGGTAACCGCAGAATGTGGATAATGCGGTGCAATAAGGAGCGGGTGAAGGTACGCTCTTGGGAGCTCCTAACCCCCGACTATGTCGCCCAGATTTGGGCGGAGGTGCGAACCAAATACAAAGAGGACAACCGCCTCTACCTCACTCCAGAGCTGGTGGAGCTACAGAAGGAGCAACAGCTGGAGTTTACGCAGACTGACCCCTTGGCGAACGAGATCCTTCAATATTGCAAGATTTGGCTCCCTAGCGAGTGGAGCTATCTGCCGATTAATGAGCGGATCAGATATATAACAGCTTACAAGCAAGGCAACCCCCTACCCTACACAGCCACAGAGAGGCGAACGGCCGTCAGTGCTATTGAGTTTATCCGAGAGTGGATGGGCTATGAGGTAGACCAAAAGACGCAATACCTCACCAAGCAGGTAAGTACGGCTATCCGAACGCTTAAAGGCTTCCGAGAGTGTGGCTTTTTAAGAGACAATTCGTACGGAAGATTGCGGTCTTTTATGGTGCCTAAAGAGGTGAATGAGGTGCAGGAATTTAATATAAATAATTTCAGCACGGAGGGCTCTTTTGAATTGTGAAATAGGTGTACCATAGGTGTACCACCTAGAGTGATGACGAAAAACGGCATTTGAGTATTATATCGCAGTGTTATATATATTAATTTATTTAGTTTTATTCCCTTATGCAATTATACAAATCGTGGTACACGTGGTACACCTCTGGTACACGTGACGTGTACCACCTTGATGTTAGTGGTAGAGCGAGTTTCAAAGGGGTGGTACACGTGGTACACCTATTTCTATTAAAAGACTTATAAAAAAAAAGAGTAGTAAAATATAGGTAGCACTCTATATATATAACCTATGTAAGGAAATAGGTGTACCACGTGTACCACCTGTACCAGAAGGCAAGTGGCTAGAGTTTGGCAAAATGTATAAATTTGTGATAATTATGAATGACGAAAAGATAGTAGAGAGTTACCTCCGAAATGAGGTGCAAAAAAGGGGAGCGGAGTGCATCAAGATAGAATGCAATTACCTTAGCGGTATGCCCGACCGCATCTGCACACTTCCGAGTGGTAAGGTTGTATGGGTGGAAGTAAAGGCGAAAGGCGAAAAGCCAAGGAAGCTACAGATCTACCGACATACGAAGTTAAGAGAGGCAGGGCAGATGGTGGAAGTAGTGGATAGCAAAGAGCAGGTGGACGAGTTAATAGCGAAGTATTATGCTAGATAAAAGTAACCTTCACGGCTATCAGGTAAGGGCGGTAAATCACATCATACAGAACCGAGGGTGTGCTTTGTTCCTTGATATGGGATTAGGTAAGACGGTCAGCACGCTGACGGCGATTGAGATACTCCACACCGCAGGTAGGGTGGAGAAGGTGTTGGTAATAGCTCCAAAGCGTGTGGCGGAGAGTACTTGGACTGATGAGCAAACGAAGTGGAGCCACTTGGCAGGCTTGCGTTTTGCCAAGATCCTAGGCACAGCAGAGCAACGCAGGCAGGCTCTCTCTAGCGAGGCAGATGTCTACTTGGTGAATCGTGAGAACACCCAGTGGCTGGTAGATGAGTGCGGGCTTGAGTGGCCTTTTGATATGGTGGTAATTGATGAACTTAGTAGCTTCAAGAGCCAACGATCTAAACGCTTCAAGGCACTCCGCAAGGTGTTAGGCAGGGTTAACCGCATTGTTGGTCTGACAGGTACGCCAGCCCCTAATAGTCTGATGGACCTATGGGCACAGATCTACCTCCTAGATCGTGGGGAGCGATTGGAGAATACCATCACCCGATACCGACAGATCTACTTCACTCCAGGAAAGAGCAAGGGGCACATCGTGTATGAGTGGCTACCACGCCCCTACACTCAAAAGGCGATAGAGGCACGGCTCTCTGATATATGCTTATCAATGCAAGCAAAGGAGTACCTAGAGCTTCCCCCCATTGTCTATCGGGAGGTGCCTATCTATCTGCCTACGGAGGTATTGGCGAAGTACAAAGCCTTTGAGAAGGAGAAGATCTTGGAGCTAGGCAAGGAGCCGATCACCGCAAGCAACGCAGGGGTGCTGGCTAACCAATTGCGACAATTCGCAAGCGGAGCTCTCTACAATGAGGTAGGCAGTGAGGAGTTCACGACTATCCACAATGCCAAAATAGATGCCCTTACGGAGTTGGCGGACACGAGCCAAAGTAGTATCTTAGTGGGGTATGAGTTTAGGCACGACTTGGAGCGGATACAAAAGGCACTCCCCGAGTTTAGGCAGCTAGACACACCCCGAGATATGAAGGAGTGGAACGAGGGCAAGATAGCAGTGGCAGGTGGTCACCCCGCAAGTATGGGGCACGGTCTTAACCTCCAGAAGGGAGGCAACCACATCGTCTGGTTCTCTATTCCTTGGAGCTTGGAGTTATACCAGCAGTTTAACGCAAGGCTCTATCGACAAGGGCAAGCGCGCCCTGTGGTGATCCACCACCTAGTAGCCAAGGGCACGATAGATGAGCGGGTGATGCAGGTGTTACGAGGCAAGGCGAGTGTTCAGCAGTCTATTCTTGACACGATCAAAGCAATCAGAGATGAAGTTGAAAGGGGAGAGGCTAAGGATTGATGCACGCATACCAGCAGACCACCGTATGCAGTTGGAGGAGCTAGCCAGCTACCTAGGGGTGTCGGTGTCGGCTCTTGCACGTGAGGCAATTAGGCAACTACTGGAGCGAGCATATACGGAGGACGGCTACATAAGAGATGAAGTTAGAGAAGCAACACTTAAAGCGAGAAGCGAATAGCGAGGTGATGGAGGTTATTGGCAAGCACTACACCGCACTGCGGGCAGAGCTTATCAGTAACACTCACCGCCTGAAGTGTAGCCAAGATGACGAGGATCTCTTCCACTCTGCCATCCTTTGGGTGGCGACTAATGTAGAGCAGTCGGACAGCGATGACGATATAGTAAACGAAGTGAAGCGTAAATACTACTCTCTGCGTTATGGGCTAGAATGCGACGAAATTGCACGCAGGGAGCGTTTGACCTACTTAGATATGGATTTATATGGCGAGGATAACAAAGCCTAACAGGCGAAAAAATAGGGGCAATTCCGAAGCTCGTAAGGAGCGACAGCAGGTCTACCAAACAAAGCGGTGGAAGCAATTGAGGATCTCAAAGCTCTATGATGATCCCCTCTGCGAGCTTTGCCTCTCTCATAACGTCAGGACACCCGCAGAGGACGTTCACCACGTCATCTCCTTTATGTCTACAGATGACAAGTATCGCAGGTACCACCTAGCGTACGACCGTAATAACCTCCAGTCGCTCTGCCGTGCGTGTCACCAATACCAGCACCACCAAGTAGGCGAGGAGAGCACTCCTTGGGGTCAGCGTCAGCAGGAGGACTAGATAGGGGGCTTTAGAAAATAAAATATTTTATTAATGACTTGCAAAGGGATAGGGGGTCACTTTTTTTCGGCGATGATGCTCGAAACCCCAACTGCAGTCGTTTTTACACAAAATGGTAATTTGTAAAATTTGTTTGAAATATAAAAGCCGTGAAAAAAATAAATTACAGATGTAACACACAGACACCGCAGGTGGTCAGGAAGTATCTGCGGAGTGTCATTGACTTCCTAGAGAGTAGTGGGGTGGTGGAGAGCGTAGATGTTGGCGTCCTTGAGTTGCTAGAGGACGCACTCACCACGAGGTGGCAGTGTATGAAGCAAATAAAGAAGGACGGCCTCACAGTGCTAGACAGGTACGGGTGCTGTAAAGCTCACCCACTTTTGGCAACCAAAGAAAAAGCCCACAGTGCCGTGATGACAGCACTCCGAGAGCTTGGGCTAACCGTGCGGAGCCGTAAAGATTTACCAGACCTTCAGGAGGCAACCAAAGAGCAGTCGCCCGTGGAGGCATTTTTTGCTGGTGTGCTTGAGGAGGGCAAGTGAGTTATCAGGGCTACATAGATGACGTGCTTGCTGGGCGTGTAGTGGTTGGCAAGCTGACGAGGCAGGCGGTGGAGCGTTTCTGTACAATGTCGGAGCGGTCCGACATAGAGATCCGACACGACCGCATTGAGAGGGTTGTTAACTTCTTTCGGCTCTTGCATCACTTCAAAGGCAGACACGCAGGCAAGCCCTTCACCTTAGAGCCGTGGCAGGAGTTCGCAGTGGCTGGTGTCTTTGGTCTATACTACAAAGGCACAGGGCATCGAGTGTGTCGCAACGTGTACATTGAGATAGCACGCAAGAACGGCAAGACCGCATTCGGGGCAGGGTTAGCTCTTTACGCTCTAATGGCAGACGGAGAGGCAGGAGCAGAGGTAGACCTTGGAGCCAACTCAAAGGAGCAGGCAAAGATCGCCTTTGAGTTTGCGAGGAACTTCGCACGGGTGTTCAATGAGGAGGGCAAAAAACCACTTATCAAGCCCTACCGTGACGAGCTCAAATTCGCACTAACCGACAGCAAGATGAAGGTATTCGCAAGCGAAGCGGCCACCCTAGACGGCTATGACGCCAGTACATACTTACTTGATGAGTACCACGCTGCACCTAATAGCGAGCTGAGGGACGTTCTGCAGAGCTCACAGGCAGGGCGAGCCAACCCACTAGGGATCATCATTACCACCGCTGGGTTTAACTTAGACGGTCCGTGCTATCAGTATCGCACGATGTGCACCGAGGTGTTGGAGGGAGTGGCCGAAGATGATAGCCTTTTCGCCTTGATCTACAGCTTAGATGATGATGACGATTGGACCGACCCGAGCGTTTGGCCGAAGTGTGCCCCCAACCTAGGAAAGACAGTGTACAAGCGGTTCTACCAAGATGCTATCAAGCAAGCCAATAACGACAAGAGTGCAGAGGTAGGCATCAGGACAAAGACCTTCAATCAGTGGGTAGGCAGTAGCGAGGTTTGGATCCCAAACAAGTACATAATAGCAGGCACCCACGATGCTAGGCTCCTAGATGTAGCAGACCCCAACGACCTAGACTGCGTGGTTTATGGTGGCATTGACCTAGCCAGCACCAGCGACTTGACCGCAAGTGCTACAATGGTAGAGCGAGATGGTGTCTTTCACTTTTGGGTAGACTACTACCTCCCAGAGGAAGCGGTGGTAAATGCGAGCGATATCAAGAGGTACAACGAGTGGGTGAAGAGGGACTACATACAACGCACGCCAGGCAACGTAACAGACTACAACTACATACTAAAAGACCTCCTAGACAAAGACAAGGTCTGCCAGTACAGGCGGATCGGCTATGATGCTTATAACTCCACCCAGTTTGTCATCTCTGCCGAGGACAACGGCTTGCCGATGCGACCTTACAGCCAAACGATAGGCAACTTTAATCGGCCCACCCGAGAATTTGAGAGGCTGCTCCTCAGTGGCAAGGCCAAGATCCATAACAACCCCGTCACAAGGTTCTGCCTTCGTAACGTGGTGCTACGTCAGGATCATAATGGAAATATCAAGCCTGATAAGAGCAAGGCCAGCCAAAAGATAGATGGGGTGGTGGCGATGATAATGGCACTTGGTGTCTATCTGGAGAACCCAACGAGGGAGTTCGGGATCTAGCCTAATAAGTTAAATAATACTAAAGCGATCCAAATAGGCGACATTCGGGCAATTTGTCGGACAAATCTAGCGTTATAGGTGTAGGGAGGTAGATACTACACTTATAGCGATGAATTTAATAGACAGGCTAATCATAAACAGGGCAAACAAAGTAGCACAGCGAGGTGCTACTGGAGTGCAATCCACCAAAGTAACCGAAACGGCAAATGCGGTGGGTGAGTTGCTACGTCCGTATGGGGATCCTCGAGCCGTGTACGGCACCGAGGAAGCCCTCTCTATTAGCTCCACTTATGCGTGTGTAGAGATGATTAGCAACTCAGTAGCACAGCTACCTTTGCGACCCTATCATATCACAGATAAAGGGCGAGTGTTGGCCACAGATGACAGCACCTACGAGTTGCTTTGCTACAGCCCTAACGAGCGGATGACCCGCTTTACACTCCTTGACCTTTTGGTGAAGTCTATGCTATTGTATGGCAACGGCTACGCAAAGATTGAGCGAGACTACAACGGAGTGGCAAGGGCGATTTACTTCCAAGACCCCCGTGACGTGGTGGTGTTCTTGGTAGACACAAGTCAGGGGCGAGCAGTGGATCACTATTATAACAGCAGGACAGGCGAGGTGATAGAGCCAAATGACATGATCCACTTGCTTAACTTCAGCCTTGATGGAGTGGAGGGCATTAGCACGATCAAGTACGCCTGCTATTCCTTAGGCCTGGCAAAGAGTGCAGAGTTGCACGCAAGCAACTTCTACGATAGTGGCGGTGCCTTAACAGGGATCATCTCAGTAGTAGATGGCAGACTAAACGAAGCCAAGCGTGAGCAGATCCGAGGACAGTGGCGTCAGCAGGTAGCATCAGGTGGCGGTGTGGCCGTCCTTGACGGAGATGCGAACTACCAGTCCATCAGTGTGAATCCAGAGGACGCACAGCTATTGCAGACCCGCCAATTTAGCGTGGTGGAGATATGTCGCTTTTTCAAGGTGTCGCCTGTGAAAATCTTTGACTTGACACACTCCAGCTACAGCACCGTGGAGGCGGTAAACCTTAGCTTCCTAGTTGATACCTTAACCCCATACCTTGAGAAGATAGAGCTAGAGTTCCGCAAGAAGATCTACCCGCCAATGAAGCGGGCAGGTATGGTTTTGGACTTTGATACGAGGAATTTGACACGGGCCGATAGTGCAGGTCTGGCCAACCTCTACAGAGTGCTAGCCGACATTGGAGCAGTGACACCAAACGAGGTGCGGGAGGCGTTTGCCTTGAGCCCGATAGAGAATGGCGATACACCTTTCGTGCAAGTGAACAAGCAACTGATAGATGACTTCGGTGGCGACACTGATAAAGAGATAGAAAGAGATGAAGAGCAATAATAGAGAGATAAGAAGCTTCGCAGGTGGAGTGCCAGAAGCTGGCGAAGGACGCACCGTCTTTGGCTATGCAGCCGTCTTTGAGGAAGATAGCGAGGTGCTGAGCGACTTCTTTGAAGGCACTTTCGTGGAGCGAATAGAGCGGGGAGCCTTTGATGGAGTGATAGAGCAGAGTGACGTCTTAGCACTACTTAACCACGATGTGAGCCGAGGGGTGCTGGCTAGGAGCCGTGAGGGTGTTGGCACCCTAAGTTTGTCAGTAGATGAGAAGGGTCTTCGTTACGAGTTTGTAGCCCCCAACACTGCCCTAGGTGATGAGCTACTGGAGAGCATCAAGAGGGGCGACATTAACGCCAGCTCCTTTGCCTTTGAGGTAGAAGAGGATAGCTGGGTTAAGGATGAGGTGCAGAAGCGGACCATCACCAAGATAGCAAAGATATACGATGTGTCACCTGTCTACACACCTGCGTACAAAGGCACGCAGGTAAGTGCTAGAGCCTTGGAGAAACTACAGGGCGACAAGGCTACAGAGGAGCCAAAGGCAGAGAAGAGGAGAAGTAATAGAAGTAGAATTTATAAATTCAAGTATTAGGTTATGAAATTTAAGAAGAAGAGCGTTGCGGAGATCCGCAAGATGACCAAGGCTGAGCTTATGGAGCTTAGAGCCAAGCTAGCCGAGAGGCGAAGCGAGATCCTTGACGAGGTGGAAGAGGACAACGAGGATCTAGAAGAGGAGCGAGAACTCACAGACGAGGAGGTGGCAGAGCTGGAGGCACTTCGCAACCAACAAGCTATTATCCAAGCTCGCATTGACGAACTGGAGAGCAAGGCACAACAGCAGGCCGAGGAGGATCGTGAGGGCGAGGAGCTCCAAGAGCCAGAGGGTGTCCCTGAGGACGAGGAGGGCATTGAGGATCCCGCTCAGCGTAGCTTTAGGGTAAAGGTTGGTAATACTAGGAGCGTGGCAAACCCACTTACTAGGCTTATCCGCTCTGCGATGACAGGGGTAGAGGATAGGGAGATGCGTGGGTTTAGCAACCTAGGACGTAACAGCCACACCAAGGCGAACCTCGGAGTTGACAAAAAGAGCATCTACGTGCCAATTGAGAGCCGTGCAAATCTGCAGGCAACCATCGCAGGGCAAGGCAAAGAGGGTGTACCTACCGATCTGCTTAATATTCTTGATCCTATCCGTGACAACCTAGTGGTTGCCAAGGCTGGCTCTACGATCCTCACTGGGCTGAGTGGCAACCTTGAGATCCCTAGCTACAGCGGTACAACCGCCAAGTGGGGTGGCGAGGTAGCCAAGAGTGAAGACGGTGCAGGCAAGTTTGAGACCAAGAAGTTGGCTCCAAAGCGACTCTCCACGATCATCAATATCTCAAAGCAGTTGCTGCTTCAGGACGGAGCGGGCATAGAGGCAATGCTACAGCGTGATATAGTCGCTTCAATCTATACCAAGCTGGAGGAGACCATCTTCGGAGCTGAGGCGGTTGGTGACGCTCCACAAGGTTTGCTACACGCAAGTAAGACACCAATCACCATCAGTGATTACGACGGCTTGGTAGACCTCTACACAAAGCTCCGCAACAACCTCTACAGCGGTGAGTGGATCAAGGGCATACTTAATCCAACCGCATACGCTACACTAGCAAAGACACCAATCGCTCCAAATGTAGCTCAGGGCTTCTTGGTAGATGGTGACAAGCTAGCAACTGGCGTGGACGTGCTACAAACCACCGCAGTGGCTGATGGTATGGTGATGGGCGACTTTACCCAATTCATTGTAGGCCAGTGGGGAGCTCTAGAAGTGAAGGTAGACGACACCACCCGCTTTGATGAAGGCTTGGTTCGCCTGATGGTTAATAGCTACTGGGACTTCGCTTTCCGAGATGATAACGCCTACGAGGTGGCCAAGATCACCAAGGCGACCTCTACCACTGGCAAGTAACAAGATTCTTCTGTACTTACTTATATATTAGGGTTAATTCTTTCATAGTCAGAGTTTTCATTAACAGTTTGATTAAGGGGTGGGTGATGGTGTGAAGTCACCACCCACCCCAATTTATTAAGAGATAGAGATGGCAGAGATTTTGACACTTGAAGAGGTGAAGCGACACCTTAACATCATAGACTATAATGGCGATGATGCACTGATAGAGGGCTACCTTGCTAGTGCCGTCGGCTATGTAGAGGAGATCATCTGCCGAAAGATAGAGGAGTTAACACCGAGGGAGCTAGCAGTGTGCAAGCAGGCGGTGCTCTTGGTGGTGGGTGACTTCTATATGCAAAGAGAGGACACCGTGGTGGCCGTCAGCGTGGCAAGTAGCCAAGCGGTGAAGAGGCTAACGATGTCTATAAGAGGGTGGAGGTAAGAGATAATGCAGGCAGGTAGACTAACAGAGCAGGTGGAGATTTACAAGCAGAGTGATGACCTAGTGCTTAATGGGTTGACACCACTCCGCAGGCGGGAGCCAATAGCCAGAGCGATGGCGAGCATCAAGATAGCCAATGGTGGCTATGTAGATGAATTTGGCGGTTATACACCTAGCCAAGCAGTGATAATAGAAATGCACTACCATATCGCAGGAGCTTTGTTCGTAGGCGGTTTAATCAGTCGTAAGACGCACAATGTGCGGAGGTATGTAGCAGGCGAAGGAGGCGAGCATATAGAACCAGCAGGTCTGATGCTTTACGAGATAGAGAGTGTGGAGCCAAATAGAGCTCTTAACCGAGTGTATGTGAATGCACGATTGCTGAAGGTGTTATGAGTGTTCAGTATATAAGAGGTAGCAAGCTGATGAGCGTAGACACCACCGAGTTTGAGGTGCTAAAGCGGAGGCTCACAGGTGAGGAGCTTAGGCGAGCTAGCAGGAGCGGTCTTCGGCGTGCTAGTAAGATACTAGTCACCGAGACAGAGCGGAGGTATAAGAAGCTAGTGGTGAAGCATAAAGGGGCAGGCAAGGGAGCCCTTGGAGGTCTTGAGCATAAAGGCAAGGTGCTACCAGTGGCTACCTATCGGCTATTTGATAGCAAACGCAACACCACACCAATGGCGACCGTATCCGTACGTAACAGACGCACTGATTTTAGGGCACAGTTCTTTGAGCTAGGAACAGCCGAGCGATACACCAAACGGTCATACAAGGCAAGGCGAGGACTAAGGAATAGAGGGCGAAATTCTAGGTATTATCCCAGTGGCATGGCGAGAGGTAGGATACTAGAGGGGCGTTACTTCAGGAGGGCACAGCAGGCAAGTAGCAGGCGAGTTTTTGCAGTGATGACGCAGGCAATTAACGGGCATATAGTTAGAGTGGCAAACAAGAAATGAGCGAAGATAAAATATACAGCAGGCAGTTCAAAGCAGACGCCACCTTGAAGGTCTTTTTAGAGATGATACAAGGAGAGGCATCGACCTATCCTTGGTCTAATGAAGAGCTAGACAACTTCAGTAGGTGGACAGGCATTGACAAATCTGATCTAAAAAATAAGACAGCCGAGGAGCTGGAGAAGCTGGCACCGTTTGTGATGACTGTAGAGGCAAAAAAGGAGAGTATCTATGTGCCTTTTGAGCCATCTGCACTTGAAGGCTTCGGGCCGATCAGCACCAAGGCCTATGTAAACGGAGAGCCAACCGACATCGCCATTTCAGAGGATGGCAAATTTAAGGTAGAGATTAATGGGCTTAAGGTTGGTGAGGATGTAGAGATTGCTATTCCAGCAGGCTATCAATTCCTGGCGTACAAATACACAAGCGCTCTAGGTGGTTATTACACCTGCAAAGAGCTCAAGCTGATGAGCAGGGCAGTACTGCACGGAGTGTCTTATAGCTTAAATGGTTCATCGGCTGTGCTTACATATAACTCAGCTTTAACAGTGTCACCGACACTATTAACGTATATAGGCAGAGGAGATGATCGGGTGAAGTTCGCAAATCTATTCTATCGTTGTTATAGATTGACAAGCGTTCCAGAGGGCTTATTCGCAGGCTTCAGCAAGTGCGTTGATGATATGTTCAATTATACATTCGTTGAGTGCTCAAATCTAACCTCAGTGCCTGAGGAGTTATTCTCCGATATAAACGGAAGTGCACCATCAATGTTTAACAGCACCTTTTCGGGCTGTGGCAGTTTAGAAGCCATACCGAAGAGGCTATTCGCTGGAGTTAAAGGCAGTGCTTCGCATCTATTTTATAATACATTCGCCTATTGCTACAGCTTGACCACTGTGCCAGAAGGGCTCTTCGCAGGGGTTGAAGGCAACGCCAATCTAATGTTTGCGAACGTATTTTTTGCCTGCAAGAACATAATAAACATACCAAGAGACCTATTCTCTGGCGTTAGTGGAAGTAGCTACGGGTTGTTTATGAATAGCTTCTACAATTGCGAGAGCTTGCAGGCGATCCCAGAAGGTCTATTTGCTGGAGTTAGTGGTGAAGCTAGCTTCCTATTTTCTAAAACATTCTTTGGGTGCAAATCCCTAAAGGGGGCAACACCGAAAGTTCAAGGCAAGAAGCTGTGGGAGTTGGCGACAGGCGACAAACAGGGGCAGGAGTGCTTTAGGGGTTGCACGAAGTTAGCCGATTATAAAGAGATACCAGACACTTGGAAGTGATGAAAGGAAAGATCTACATAACACAGGCACCAAACGATGCTATACCCCCCTACTCCGTTTGCACGGTAGAGCAGGTAGAGGAGAGAGGAGATAAGAGCGGATATTACGGTCTATTTTTAGCCGTACGGCTGGATTATTACACCACCGACATAACTATCCCCGAGGAGCTAGAAGCCCCCAAATTAGAGGATTTTGGCTACTCCTTGGAGATAGATGGAGCTAAGGTGGTAGTGACGAATAGAGAGCTAGCAGATGTAAGGCTAGACAAGGTGGACAGCCACCTCTTTGTAAAGAGCTATTTTTACAATTATGATGTACAATTTATAGACTAGTTTATGATGAAACGAAATTCAGTTAATGCCAGCAATGGCAGGAGCAGGTATGTAGGGCGCGATTTTGACCTCTACTTCTTTGCCGATGAAAATGGAAAGCTCCTAGAAGCGAAGCCAGAGGCACAGGCGAAGGCTTACAAGATGGTCGCCTCCACCAACTGTAGCTTCACAAGTAATGCTACTTTTGAGACCGTGGTAGACAAGTCCACACCAAAGGCAGGGGTTAAGGAGCTACAGGCCATTGACTGGAGCTTCCAGAGCGACAACAACGTTGCGAATATAGATGACCTCAAAAGCCTACTAAAGGCACATAAGGCAGGGACGAAAGTATACGTAAAATTGATGACGTTCGATAGTAGTGGTACTACATTCTCTGACGTTGACGAAGAAGGATCTTTTGATACACCACTAGACGACGATAAAACTTTTGTAGAGGGGCTCTGCGTCATTCAGTCTTGCACTCTTAACGCCCAAGATGGCAGTCTTGCCACCTTCAGCATGACCCTTGAGGGCAGTGGTGACTTTGAAGTTTAATAGGCTATGCAGATAAATATAAAAGGGAACGAGGTGGCACTCCGCTACACCATTAAAGGCTTGATCCTCTTTGAGACGGTGAAGAGCCAGGTGCAGGGTGGAGGCAACCTCTTTGACACTATTACGCTGATCTGGTGCTTTGTTCGTACAGAGCTAGAGAGGGCAGGGAGCGATTACAACCTCACTCTTGAGCAATTCATTGACTGGATAGATGAGGAGCCGAAAGAGTACAAGCGGTGCCTTGAGTGGCTTGCCGCAGAGCAGGCACGCCAGACGGAGCTACTTGGTGGTGATGATGACGAAAAAAAAAGTCTTCCACAACCATAACCTTTCGGGAGGTTTATTGCAGGCTAGTAGGTGCAGGGTTTGACCATAGAGAGGTGCTCTATGAGATGACGCTCTTTGATATGCACCTAGCTTTGGAGAGCTTGCAGTGGCGTAACATTGAGCTGTTGCAAGCTCTCCGAGTTAATACAGCGATGTCGGTGGCTCCTTACAGCAAGCAAACGCTTCTACCAGAAGATCTCTATCCGCTTGCATCTGATGTGGAGAGCAATGGGAGCGTAAACGTAAAGCAGGGTTTGGAGAGAGCAAAGGAGAGGGTGTTAGCATTTAATGAAAGTAGGCAGTTATGAAGTTTAATATATTAGCGAAAGGGGCGTTCACCTCTGATGCGGGCGAGTTGGTAGATGTCATCATTGACACCACCAAGAGCTACAAAGGCGAGCCTAAGGTGCTACGATTTGTGAAAGAGGGTGCAGTGACGCTCTCTTGCGAGGGTCAGCTCATCATAGACAAGCTCCACAACACCAGAGCGGTGGTGAGGATCTATTCAGATGACCGCAACGAGTTAGAGGAGCTGATCGGGACCTACTTAAGTAACGACGATGACACCGTCCGCTTGACCGTAGGGCATAACGGCCTATTTAACACCTACAGGGGCCTCCTTGATATGGAGGGAATTGAGTACCACGAGAGCACCGCCTATGGCTATGTGCTAGAGTTGGTGTTTGGCGATCTTAACCCACTAAAGAGGATCAAGGCAGGCATTAAGGGAGGGCTTTACAGCCTTGGGCAGATTGCAGAGGATTGGCTCAAGTACCTCACATCGCCTTATTACGAGCCCGATAAAGATACAGGCTTCTTGATTAACTTCCCGCCTAGGTTTTACCCGCAATCAAACTTCAAGTTTGACAAATCTCTAGCAGGCGAGGAGCCAAGTGTCTATGACGTGCTGGAGGTGTGTGCCGAGGCTATGTGTGGAAGCCTTAGACAGTCAGTGGGGTGCTTTAGCATCGTTACAGCTCCAACAGACATAACATCTCAAGCTGGTGCCGATGTGGATAACATAGTAGAGGGCATCAGCTACGCTACAGGCAGGGCTTACAACACTTTTGAGTACAACCTAAAAGGCGATCAAGTGCAGACCAAGAGCTACAAGTTGCAAGTCGTTGATGGCGTGGTGCAAGTGGTGCGGGGGAAGAAGTGTAGCACCCTACCTAGTGGCTTTTACAGACAAAAAGATACTGGCTATCGGAGAGGCAGAGGCGACCAAAGCTACTACGATAGAGAGAGCCACTCTAGTACACCTTCAAACACTTTTAATACCAAGAAGGGACCTATCACGCCTGTGCTCTCAGACACAAAGAGGGAGCAGTACATTCTAGGCTTTCCAATTTATAATGAGGAGTATATAGATGGCGAGCTAGCCTTTGGCAAGCTCATTGATGTAGATATCAGCAGGCTGGCATATCGCACTGACGCCATTAAGGGGGTGGTATCACAACTGATAGCGGTGCAGACGGCTACAGTGGTGACGATGCGAGCCTACTCTCTTGCTATGGCTAGCTATCTTGATGTGCTAGCAGAGGAGCGTAACGACCAAACCTATGCACAGCGGGCGAGCCTTGCTAGGTCTATCGCTGACACCGTTAGCGAGGACGCACTCTATGAAGGTGACCTTGAGGAGATGCGGACGAAGTTCACTGCCTATATCTCAGAGCTTAACGGCATAATAGCAAACAAAGAGGCAAACATAAAGCGAATGCGAGAGCTAGACCGAGAGCCAGCCACCGCTATTGCACTCCGCAGAGATGACACTGCAGAGTGGCGGAGTGGCTTCGTTATGGCACACGGCAAAGACCTCTTCAATCTTGAAAGCACAGCATCACTCCGGGGGGTGAAGGCAAAGATAAAAGCGAAAGGTGACAAGACACCCATCTCCATAAGTGTAGGGGGTGGTACAGCCGTGCTAGGTGATGACATCAGGGACTTCCTAGATGAGAAGGTGCCCGAACTCTATATGTCTACAGAGAACGAGATCCCTCACCTCCTTTTAGAGGTAGACATCAACTGCTCTGGGAGTGGCAAGTCCTACGTCCTGAACGCTAACAGCCAAAGCGAAAAGGCAGGTACAAAGTGGGTGGCTGATAACACCATCGCTCCAGAGCGAGAGCATAACTACCTAGACCTTGGGCAGGTGCTATCTGAGGAGCTTGGAGCGAACATTAGCCTTCCACCACTCCCAGAGGGCGTGGACACCGTAGAAGTCACCTATACAGGCAAGTGGTTTGTTGGTTTTGAGAACTTCACTTGGGCCTTGTCTGAGAACAAAAGCATCTTTAATCTCTTCAAGTGGTCAGCTGATGCGATTAAGAAGGCGATGGTGGAGAGGTATGAGCAACTCTGCAAGCACGACTGGGGCATCATCTTTTATCTTGACCGCTTTGAGGTTAACCAAGGGCTGGAGCTAGCCTATAAGGATAGAAAGGCGACACTGACGATCAATGACGGCAGGCAATTTGATGAAGTGCTAACCTACGACACCCGCATCGGCACGGCATTAGGCACAGGGGCCAACCTCTTAGATAGGGATAGTAACATTGTAAAGGGTTTGATCTCCGATGTTTGGCTAACTCGATATCCGCAATTCAAGCCACTGACGAAGCACGAGGCGTTCTTGCTTTACGCTCTTTCCTTGCTATATAGCAGGAGGTACAACAGCGTAGAGTTTACGCAAATCAAGGCTAGTTGGCTGGCTGGGATCGGAGGTACATTTATAAAGTTTATAGATGACAGGCTCTACTTCTCAGAGAAGTACGAGTTTGACCTATCCAGAGCGTCAGTGAGCTACACCGCACGTCAGATGCCTAGGTTAGATGACCGCAACCTTATGATGCTAGCCGAGCAGGCGAGCATAGCAATGACGGCAGGTAGCTACTCAAAAGAGAGTGCTGGCTCCAAAGGCATAACACGAACGACGACAGGACGTCGCAGATAATACAGATATGGCAAGATCGGCTGATTTATATACAAGGCTACTCCTTGATGCTAAGGACTTCACCAAGGGGCTGGAGCAGGCCAAAAAGGACACCTTAGGATTTGGCAAGAACCTCACCTCAGCAGGTAAGGCAGTGGAGGGGCTCAAGGCGTTTGTTGGCAAGCTAGGAGTGGCGGTAGGTGTCGCTGGTGGAGCTTACGAAGCTTTCAATAAGACCATCGGCTCAAGTCGCAAGCTCACAGAGGCGTGGAATGGCACAATAGAAGGTGGCAAGATAGCAGTAGATCGGTTTTTCACTGCGTTAGCTAGTGGCGATTGGTCTAGCTTCTTCAACAGCTTAACCTCAGCAATAACGCAAGGCAAGGAATTCATCAAGGTGTTAGAGCAGTTGGACAGCTTCAAAATTGGCTACAGCCTAGTCGTCAGCGATAGCCAATCAAAGCTAGAGCAGGCGAAGCGAGTTATCAATGACCCAAATGCCAGCAAGGCAGACAAAGATAAGGCACGGCAAAGCTACGAGGCGGAGATTAAGAGACTAGACGATTACACCGAGGATTACACAAATAAGGCGTTAGAGGTTGGTCGCAAAGCTTTTGAAAAGTATAGCCACACTAATGGGGCAACTGATGAGGAGGTGCTAAAGTTTATAACTGAGATAGCCACTAGCTATGACAAGGGCTTCGCTAAGTTTGAGCAAGAGATGAACAAAGCCCGAACCGCCACAAGCAAGGCGGAGACGCAAGATGGGGGCTTTTGGGCTAAGGCTGGTAAGCTGCTACAAGGCGCGGACAGCTCGTATGTCGAGCCAAACAAGCCAAACGAGCGACAACAGCTGATCAATGATTTGCGTAAAGCATCACCGAGGTATGCAAAGCTTTACGATGTCAAAGATGCGATCTCTACAGAGGAGTTACAAGAGATCGCATCGTACGTGCTAGAAGCTCAAAATGCAAAGAGGGCAAGAGATGGTTTTAGAAATAGTGCGTACGAGCTTGACAACAAGTTAAACGCACCATCACCCTCAGCAGGCAAAAAGAAGGTAGATGAAGCAAAGACGCCACTTGAGGAGATAGACAAGCTAATCGAAAAGGTTACCAAGGAGCTGGAGTTCCCCACCGACACCTCCGACCTTGTAGCATTGCGGAAGTTACTAGATGACCTCCAAAAGCAAAAGGCAGAGCTAGAGCGAACTATCAAGATGAGGGTAGACGGTGCGGAGGTTAAAAAGCTAGAACGCACGGCTATCCCCGTCAGCGTGTCACCGACAATGGCGAAGCTAAAGCTATCAAAGATGAAGAGCGACCTCAAAAAGGAGATAGAAAGCATCAAGGCCGAGCTAGAGGTAACGGTAGATGTTAAGAAGCGGGAGACACTTCAAGGCAAGCTCAGCGAAAAGGAGCAGGCCTTTGATAAAATCGGCACTGACGGTGACTTTGGCGTGAAGCTACCTGATACTGACAAGTACGCAGATAAGGTGGGCGGTATTGCCGATCTTAACGAGAAGCTCTCCACCAGCTTCGGAGGGCTTAACAGCATTATGGGCACTTTGTCGCAAGCCTTTGATGACAGTGCGGGAGGTGTGCTAGAGTGGTGTGCCACGGTGGTAGCATCTATCGGACAGGTCATCACCGCTTTGATTCCTCTGATTGCGACTAAAAAGGCAGAGGCGACAGCCAATGCAGAGGCCGCGACTACAGGTGCAGCATCGGCAGTGGCAAGCATTCCATTTGTCGGTCCAGCGATGGCTATCTCTGCAGTTATAGCCTTGATTGCGACACTCGCTAAGGCTCCGAAGTTTGCGAAAGGTGGTGTAGTAGGTGGCAACAGCTACTACGGCGATAAGATCCTTGCCCGAGTAAATTCGGGCGAGCTGATCCTGAACAAGCAACAGCAGGCAAGCCTTTACAACCACCTAGCAGGGGCGGGAGTGCAGAACCAGCCAAATAGTGGCAACGTGGTGTTTAAAATTAGAGGGCAAGAGCTGGTCGGGATCCTTGACAAACACGAACGAAGAATCAGTAGAACGTAAATTTTATGGAGTGGTGGGTAGATAGATTTAGAGTTGCTCTTCAGAGCATTATACTTTTTATACTGGCGAGCTTATCGCCAGTTAGGTCAGCAATAGAGGTACTCTTGGTGGTAGCTACCTTTGATTTCTTTGCGGGCCTTGCGGGCAACGTATGGACGGGACAAGAGCGGTTTAGAATTGGTAAGGCGTTCGGATCAATGTACAAGATCTTAGCCTACCTCCTTTTGGTGATCGTGGCACATTTCGCCACTAACCACCTAGGGGAGGCGGAGTTCGCCACTCTCCTTACCAAGTATATAACTCTGCTTATTATCTATTGGTATTTTATAAATATTTTAAGTAATCTAAAAGTAGCCTTCCCGAGGTCATCAGGCATTGCATTTCTTTACCTCCTTGCTAGCCTTAAGATTTTGCCACTTATTGCAGGCAAGATGGGGCTTGGGGGTGAAGATATGCAGGAGTTGGCCGAGAAGGCTAGGAAGGTAAAAGAGGAGAAAAGAGATGAGAGAGATAAAACTGATAGTAGTGCACTGCACAGCAACGAAAGAGGGCAGGGTGACGACCATTGATGAAGTTAGGCAATGGCATAAGGCTAGAGGGTGGCGAGACATCGGCTACCACTACCTAATCTATATTAATGGGCAGGTGGTTAAAGGCAGAGATGAGGCAGAGGTCGGTGCCCACGCTCAAGGTTATAACCGACAGAGCATCGGGGTGTGTTATGTTGGTGGCTTAGATAGCCAAGGAAAGCCAAAAGATACACGCACAGGGGCTCAAAAGGCTAGCTTGGTAGGACTACTCAAAATGCTACGTAAACGCTACCCAAACGCAAAAATAGTGGGGCACCACGACCTTAACAAGGGCAAGGCTTGCCCTTGCTTTAATGCTAAAGAGGAGTATTGCGAGTTATGAGGTGGTGGTTAGTGGTTATCTCTTGCCTGCTGCTGGCAAGTTGCAGTAGCTCAAAGCAGGTGCA
>QWBY01000469.1_pt1 | contig 28868 bp, 25 predicted proteins | sample 1972471 | NCBI WGS metagenome assembly QWBY01 (sample SAMN09866722, study PRJNA288562) | Human gut metagenome isolate term6_stool, whole genome shotgun sequencing... | reverse complement strand
ACATCTACTAAGACATTAGTACAGTCCTTTCTCGGTATCCTGTTCCATACATATCATTTAAACAATTCCTTAAAAATAAAGACTTCTCCTTCGTACAAGTTTTCGGTTTCTTTAATAGATTCATCTAACAGCTTATTACATCGCTCATGTGGTCAACTCCTTATCAATAACCTTATAAACAACATTTTTGATAATATCACATGTATAAATCATGTAAAAGTCAATGAAAAAACCGCCAATCAAGAGAACCTAACTCTTAATTGACGGTTTATATTAGTATTAAATCATACTTCCATTTCAATTCCAGATTTAAAGCATATTACAAAGTGATCATCATAAACACTAACATTCTGGATAATCTTCCTTACTAGGGTATCATCATAACGTGTAACCATTACTGGAACATAAGCTATAAATTTCGTCTTTAAAATGTCCGTTATTTGCAGTTAATATGTTGGGTACATTTTCTAGCACAAAATACTTCGGTCTAACAACACTAACTACCTCAAAAAAATATTTAAATAAATAATTACGTGGATCATCCATTATTTTTCTTTTCTTTTCTATTAAATTAGCATAACCTATAACAAATTCAATTTTTTTATATACAGCATATAGTTTTCTAAAATAATGTCAAAATATATCCGTCTATCAAGGCAATTAAAAAATACATAAAAAATGCCCTTGAAAAAGCTTCTATATGCTTTTTAGGATTTTGATAAAGGCTTTTTTCTGGTATCTTTGATAACCTAATTCTTTTTGTATTTCTCCACCACAAAAGATCTATAACTAAAAGGTCAAAAATATTAAAGCCTTCTCCTAAAAATAATAAGCCCATAAAATTTTTAGCAAAAGTTGTTTGGCGAATTTTCAAACCTGATATAAAAAATAGAATTGAAAAAATTACAAAATTTACAATAAATATCCTGGTTATACTAGCGTCTTTAATTTTTTCTTTGTAGTCTTCTATCTTTTTAATTTTTTCTTGCGCCTCATCAGGATAAGACATATAGTTTTTTAAATTTTTTTCATCTGTTCCAGTAGCTAATATACATATAGCAAAAAATATTATACATAAAATTAATAGTTCAACTAAAATCATAATCACCTCCAAGGTATTTCATAATTTAATACTTAGCTAGCACAAGAAATTTAATTTTTTAATTTAAGATTTCAATAATTCAATTATTTCATCTTGAGCATCTCTTCCTTCTCTAAAGAATCTAAGCAAAGGATAACAGTGGCACATTCCTTTGCCAACAATTATTTCATATGGTACATTGTATTTTTCCATTGCTTTTTTAAATTCTTCAGCAAACGCATAGAGGCATTCATTTTCTCCAAAATAAAAATAAGTTTTCGGAAAGCCAGTAAAATCTCCTACAGTTCCATCAAGCATATATTCTGGTATATCTTCATCGCCTTTTGTAATTTCTCTTGCTGTTTTAATATATGTAGGTTCAATAATTATATCTTTATGATTAAGAGCATTTACTTTTTCCCATATTTCTTTATTTTCATCTAAAGTTACATCTGGAATGCCACCAGGTGATACTGAAATTATTTTTCCAGGCATTTTAAGTGGTCTTCCTAGTGCATTATTGTGTAAAAATATTCCTATAGCAAGGCATGCGCCTGATGAAAATCCAAGTACACTTATATTTTCTTCTTTATACATTTTGGTCATTTGCCTGTATGTCTCAAACGAAACTTCATATGTCGTATTTATTTTTATATCTTCAGAGCAAAGAGGATAAAATAAAAACCAAATGTCTTTACCAGTTTGTTCCATTATTCTTTCAGCCAAAGAAAAATCTAATTTATCTGGTTGTGTAATCATTCCTCCGCCAAAAAGATAAAGAACGGCACCTTTAGAAGGCTTCTTACTTTTTTGATAAGAAATAACCCTATATCCCATAACATCTCTATCGAAAAGATAATAATTTTTTCTCTTTGCACTCTTAGTTGCTTTATCTAAATCAAATACTTCTTTTGAATTTTCTTTCTTTGCATACTCGAGCATTTCTTTTTTGTTCTTTAAAAACATTTTTTTAACTCCTAAAAGTCTTACTATCATTGATCCCATTTTATAATTTAAACTCATTTTATTACTCCTTAAATACCCAATATTTCTTACTTATCCTAATTAACACCAAGCATTATCATTATTCTATATAGTCCAATTATATCCCAGATTAATTCTACATCTCTCATATATCCATTACAACTTATTTTTAATTACAAGAACAAAACCATTAAGATATTTTCTTGGCAATCATAATACCAATAGGTGCAAGACCTCCATATACCAATTTCATTTCAACTACTTTAAGGCCATATTTTTCAGTAAAATCTTCAAATTGTTTTTCATTCCATTCTTGATATATCTTAAATCCTAAAATAGACATAAAGCCCTTTATAATTTTTCTTTTTATTCCTTGTTTTCCCTCTTTCAATAGAAAAGTTGGCGCAAACAATATGCCATTGGGTTTTAACACCCTATATATTTCTTTCATTGCTTCATCTGGATTAGGCATAATATGAAGTGCATTAGAAATTAGCACACAATCAAATTTTTCATTTTCAAACGATAATGATGTTGCATCTGCCATCTCAAATATAAGATTTTTACCTTCTCCATGATTTTTTGCTTCCTGAATCATTTGCTCAGAAAAGTCTGTAGCGATCCAGCTTTTAGTATAATTTGAAAAGATAAATGACAATTGTCCTGATCCACAAGCAAGTTCAAGAGCTTTCATATCATTATTTAAATGTGGAATAATGTATTTACAAATCTTATCATATATTCCTTTATCTTTTTCCATAAAAGGGGCATACAGCTTTGCAAATTTATCCCAAAACTTTTTATTACTTTTGTCAATCAATTTTAACACTCCTTCTAATATACATTATTATATCTAATATTTGTTTCATTTTCTCCATTGTTAAAATTTAGTGTTCTAATTTAATTTAATTCACATTGTTTTAATCACTTGTCAAATCATATTCATTTGTTACATTTAAACATATATGCTTATCTTCTTCAAACTTAGACAAAATTACAACAGTTTCTACATGTATTGTTCTAGGAAACATATCATATATTTTGATTTTTTGTATATTATATCCATTTGTTAAAAATTCTTTTAAGTCTCTTGCAAGGCTTGCACTATCGCATGACATATATATCATATTATCTACACCGGATGATATTATTTTCTCTTTTACCTCATCTTTTAACCCTGCTCTTGGTGGGTCTACAAATACATATGAATTTTTAGGTATATCTAATTTAGATATTTCCTCTTCTGCTTTGCCTAATATATTTTTAGAATTATCTACACCATTTAATATAGCATTCCTGTCTGCCATTTCTACTGCTTCTATATTATTTTCAATTGCTATTACTTTTTCAAACATAGAAGAAAATAGTACTGTACTTACTCCTACTCCACTATACATATCTATTAATACATTGTTTTTCGTATCTTGCTTTTTTAGCTCTTCTAATATATCACTATATATTTTTTCTGCCTGTTTTTTGTTTACTTGAAAAAAGCTATTAGGATGCACATAGTATTTTTTACCTAAAAACTCTATCTTAATATCATCTCCTACTGCCGCTAAGAATCTATTGTTTTTAATATCTTTTAGGTATATTTGTATATTAGAATCTACTTCCTTTTGTTTTAATATATTATTTTTTACTTCTTCTAATTTTTCTTTTTCTCTTTCTAAAACTTCATCTGCATTATATTTAGCATCTACTGTAAGTTCTATTTGTATGTTACTATCTATTACCCTTATCATAATATCTGAAAAGTATTTTAAGTAAGTAATGTTCTCATTTGAAAGCATTGCAATTATTTCATTTATCCTATCATTTGCTATATCACATCTTTTGATTTCCACTAATTCATTTGTTTTTCTTTTAAAATATCCTATTTTACCATCTTTTACTTTTAATGTAACCTTATTCCTGTATCCTGAAGTATCACTTCCAACTATGGCTATATCTTCTTTACTCATATCTTCTATGTCTTCAATATTTCCTATTCTTTTTAGATTATTTAATACTTTGTTTTTCTTAAATTCTAATTCCTTTTCATATTCTAAATCTTGGAATGCACAATTTTGACATCTAGGAAAATAGTTACACATACTAGTTATCCTATACTTACTTTTTTTCTTAACTTCTGCTACTTCTGCTAATATATAATTCTTCTTTTCTTTTATATTCTTAATCGTAACTGTATCCCCTAGCCTTGCTCCTTTTATGAAATATACTAATGAATCTTTTTTAGCAATCCCACTTTCATCTTCTGTTACATCTATTATTTCAAATAATTCCATATTACCTCACTTACCTAAATTCTACTATAGTTTAAGGTAAATTAAAAGAAGTAGTAAAATATTATGAAAAAGGAAAGTAAAAAGAAAAAAGAAAAAAAGAAAACAGGAAAAATAATATGAATAAAATAACTACTGTAATTATTAGTACATATTGTGTTATTTAATTATTACGTATAACCGATATATGTTGTTTTCCTTTTTTCAAATTTGATACTATGCATTTAGGAGGTTAATTATGGAAAAAACAAATAAGGTACTTGTAGTACTACTAATTATAGCATTAATTCTTGTAGGATTTTTTGGATATTTAGCAAATAGGTTTTTTAGAGACACTCTTTATTCAGCCAAAGAGCAATACATGATGCTTAGAGCTATAGATGATGCAGGTTACAAATTAGGTACTAAAAAAGAATATGAAAATCCAGAAACTTTTAAAGCACTACGTAATGATATACGTTTTGATGCTTCAAAAGAAATATATGAATTAGTTAAAAAAGAAAACAAAGAAAATACAGAAGATAATATGAATGATAAACAATAAAGAATAACATTATTTATAAATTAATTTATTAATTATATTATTTAATTTAAATAAAATTAATTTATTAATTTCTATACGTAAAAAAGTAGATGTATAATCTACTTTTTTTCTTTGTTCTCCTTATTTTCCTACGGATTTTTCACTTTATATATTATTCATTTTCATTAAATATATCTTCTATCATTTCTTCAATATTTTCTTCATCTACAAAGTTTGGATCCATATGTGTTAAAAAATGCCAATCTTCATTTTTTTCTTCTTTGTTCCTATATAATATTGCCTCTCCATCTTCTGAACCAAAATATGCTCTTGTTACATCATAGCCTTTTTCTTCTAAATACTTTTTAGCCTTATTATAGTTTTCTTCTCTTTTTTCTATATACTCTTTTACATCTTCATTTTCTATATTATACGCATCTATTCTTGTTAAATCATCTACCATACCATTACCTTTTTTAGATAAATTAGGCATTTGGCTCCATGAAATTTCTACTATTTCACTAGTTGGAAACATATACTTGCTAAAAGGTACAATGTTTCCATTTACCTCTAGTTCTGTATACTCTTCTAATTTAGAAGGATTAATGTATTGATACATTATATCATCTTCTTCTATTTCAGTTTCGTAAGCATTTAATTTAGATATAAAATCTACCCCTTCATCAATATCTTCAAATGCCCCTATTCTTACCTCATAATCACCTTGAATTAAATTTAAAATATACATATTTCTTCCTACCTTTCCTTTAATAATAATTATATAATATAATGCAGAATATTCACCATAATTAACGCATACAAATTTTAAGCTTTTCTATTCTTCTATTACATATACTCTTTCATTTGGTCTTACCATATTTAACTTATCTCTTGCAGTTGATTCTACAATTTCATCATTTCCTATTTTTTCTTGTTTTGTATTTATTTCTTCTTTTTCTTCTTTTAATTTTTCTATTTCACCTGAATAATAATTTGCCTCATTTTTTAACTGTAATATTCTTTCATATTCATTAGAAGTTTTAACAAGTAGGTAACCACAAAGTATTGCAAATACTGCAATTATTATAGTATATGTTTTAATATTAATACTTGTTTTTTCCATATATCACCTCAATTATTATCTTAATTATAATTTAAGCATTTTAATTATTCAAAGTTTTTTAATATATTATCTCTTTATATAATCTCTAATTTTTTTAACATATCTTTTTTCTATATATTAGAACATATCAAATATACTTGTTTGTGCAGTATCTAGCATTCCATCAACTACACCAAAGTTTTCAAGCATTTCCATTGTAGAGTTTCCTATCTTGCATCTTAGTTTCATTTCTTCTTTAGTGAAGAATTTTTCTTTTTGTGCTTCATTATATATATTTTCTGCCGCTATCATACCAAGTCCTGGTATTGAAGAAAGTGGTGGTAATATGTGTGTATCATCTACTACAATGAACTTTCTGTAATGTGACTTATATAGGTCAATTGGTAAAAATTCTATTCCTCTTAAGTACATCTCTCTTACTAATTCACAAATACTATATACACCTTTTTCTTTTACTCCCATGTTTTTCATAGCTTCTAGTTCTTTCATTTTTTCTTCTAGTTTTTCTTTTCCAAATATCATAAATGTTGCATCAAAATCTCCACCAGAACGCACTGTATAATAATTTGCATAATATGCAACTGGCTTATGTACCTTGAACCATGCTATTCTAAATGCATTTGTTACATATGCAGCAGCGTGTGCTTTAGGGAACATATATTTTATCTTAAGGCATGAATCAATATACCATTCTGGTACATCATTTTCTCTCATAAGTTCTTGGTATTCTTCAGTTATTCCTTTTCCTTTTCTTACCTTTTCCATTATATTAAAACTATCAGCTGCAGGAACTCCTTTTGCTATTAAATATGTCATAATATCGTCTCTTGTACATATTGCATCAGATAGTGTAACTGTTCCATTTTTAATTAATTCTTGTGCATTATTTAACCAAACATCTGTACCATGTGATAATCCAGATATTCTAATTAGTTCTTCAAATGTAGTAGGTTTTGTTTCTTCAAGCATTCCTCTTACAAATTTTGTACCAAATTCTGGCACCCCAATTGATCCCACATTTGATTTCAAATCTTTTTCAGATACACCAATTGTTTCAGTAGATGAGAATATTTTCATAGTATCCTTATCATCAAGTGGTATATCTTGCGGCTTTATTCCAGTTTCATCTTGTAAGTATTTAAGCATTGTTGGGTCTAAATGTCCAAGCATATCAAGCTTTAATAGATTGTGATCTATTTTATGGTAATCAAAATGTGTAGTAATTATATCAATATCAGACTTATCTGCAGGTTTTTGTACTGGACAGAATTCATATATTTCATGTCCTGCTGGTACTACAATAATACCTCCTGGATGTTGTCCTGTTGTTCTTTTAACACCTGTACATCCTTTTGCAAGTCTTGCAATTTCTGCACTAGATTTTTGTATATCTTTTGATTCGAAATATCCTTTTACATAACCAAACGCTGTTTTTTCTGCAATTGTTCCTATTGTTCCTGCTTTGTATGTTGTACCATCTCCTATTATTTCTTCAGTGTACTTGTGTGCAGTAGATTGGTATTCATCTGAAAAGTTCAAGTCAATATCTGGTTCTTTGTTTCCAGTAAAACCTAAGAATGTTTCAAACGGTATATTCATTCCATCTTTAATTAACTTTGCTCCACATTTTGGGCAATCCATATCTGGCATATCAAAACCATTTGCAAATCCATGGTCTGAAAAGTCACTATACTTACACTTTTCACACCTATAATGTGCTTTCAAGCTATTTACCTCTGTTATACCAAGCATGAATGCTACAAGTGATGATCCAACAGATCCTCTTGATCCTACTATATATCCATCTTCATTAGATTTTTTAACTAACTTTTGAGCAATTATATACATAACAGAGAATCCATTTGAAATAATAGAATTAAGTTCTACCTCTAGCCTATCTTCAACTATCTTAGGTAAAGGATTACCATATAGCTCATATGCCCTATTATATGTAATATCTTTAATTGTTTTTTCACATCCGTCAATATATGGTGTACATTTTAAGTCACTTATTGGCTTAATATCTTTTTCTATCTTTTCATATATTTTTCTTGTATTTGTAATTACTATTTCTTTTGCTTTTTCTTCATCTAGAAAATCAAATGCTTCTAACATTTCATTTGTTGTTCTAAAGTACAAGTTTGGTTGATTATCTGCATCTCTTCTTTTTTGCCCTACATGTAGTATTTCCCTATATATTACATCTTCTGGATCTAAGAAGTATACATCTCCTGTTGCAACTACTTTTTTTCCTAACTTTTTTCCTATTTCTAATATTTTAATTATTATCTTTTTTGCGTCTTCTAAGTCTTTAAAAATTCCTGCTCTTACCTTGTCCATTTCATTTTCTGGTGGTTGTACTTCTAAAAAATCATAGAATTCTGCAATTTCTATAAGCTCTTCATCACTTTTTCCACTTTGTATTGCACTATATAATTCACCTTTAGAATTACCTGATCCAATAATTAAACCTTCTTTGTGTTTTGTATATAATGATTTTAATACTCTAGGCTTTATATAATAATGATTAACATGTGCATAAGATACAAGCTTATACAAATTTTTCATACCTATTTGCTTTGTAACTAAAATTGTTGCATTATACATAGGATATTTTTTGTATGCTTCTTCATCTTTTTCCCATTTTTCATCTAATTCATTCCAATTTAGTATTCCTTTTGCAATAATTCTTTTTTGCATATCATCAAATACGTGTTTTAATGTTATTACGTCATCTAAGGCTCTGTGTGCATTTTCTACTACAACACCAATATGGTCTGCTATTTTTCCTAATTTAAATCTCTTAAGTTCTGGGTATACTTGTTTTGCAAGCCTTAAGGTATCAATATACATATTATTTAATTCATATCCTTGTAGTGATGCATAATATTTTATGAACCCTATATCAAAGTCTGCGTTGTGTGCAACTAATACACTATCTCCTAAAAATTCTATTACTTTAGGCATTACAACATCTATTGTATCACTATCTTTTACCATTTCATTTGTAATATGTGTTATATTAACAACTTCTTCTGGTATATCCATTTCCGGATTTACAAAGCATTCAAACTCATCTAGTATTTCTCCATTTTTAACTTTCATGATACCAAATTCTGTTATCTTGTCTGTTCTAAAAGATAATCCAGTTGTTTCAATGTCTAATATACAATATGTTGTATCTTTAATATCAGAATCCCTTAAAAAACTAATACTTGAATTATCATCTGTTGCAAGTATTGCATCCATTCCATATATCGCTGTAACACCTGATTGCTTTGCTGCATTCATTGCATCAGGGAATGCTTGTACTACTCCTAAGTCTGTAATAGCAACTGCTTCCATATTATATTGTTTTACCCTATCAAATAGATCATCTACTGGTATTATTCCATCTAATTGACTCATTTGAGTATGTGCTCGTAGTTCTATTCTTTTAACTTCAGCATTATCTTCCTTTTTTACAACTTCTTTTTCTCCAAATTCTACCATACCTTTCATTTTTATTGTTACTTCTTTTGAAAAATTATCATATTGTGCTTCACCAAATATCTTAAATATTCCATCTTTTGCCATATGTTCTTTTATTCTTGAAATAATTATTTCTGTTTCTTTTAATTGCGTAAACTTTTTTGCAATTATTGACGATGTGCCATCATATATAGTAAAAGTTACAAGGTCACAATTTTCATTAATATTTCTTGTATCAATATCTATAACTTCTGCAAATACTATTATATCACCACTATTTTCATTAATTGCTTCTATCTTAGAAAATATATTATCATCTGCCGCTATCCTACCAAAAATATTTTTTCCAGTTCCTTCTAATCTTCTTTTTGGATTATAATTTCCTTTAGAAAAATTATTTGTTTCAGGTGCTTTTTCACTTTCTTGTATTTCTTGTTCTTTAAATTTGCCATCTACTAATACTTTCCCTTTAGAATATTCTTCTAATGCTCTTTTCTTATGTTCTTCTAATTTTTGCTTTTGTTTTAGTATTTCTTCTTTTGGTATTGAATTATATCTATTCATAATATTTTTAAAGCTTTGTGTTTCTTCTTTTATTTTATCTTCTGATACATTTTCTTTTTCTTCATTAATATTAATATTATTATTTTCAACATTAGTGACATTAGTAATATTTTCAATAGTTTCACTATCTTCAATATTTTCTTTTTCAACTATTATTTTTTCATTTTTTTCTTGTTCTTGTAATTCTTTTTCTTCTATTTGTTTTTCATTATATTCTACATTATTATTTTTATTATTATTTTCTATGTTATTTAGTGAAATTTCTTTTCCTATTAAATTAGAAAAAGTTTTTGAAATTCTTTCTAATTCAGATTTTCCAATAATATCCAGTATATCTTTTTGTATATCAAAAATTATATTTTTATTGTTATCTAAATATATTTTAGAATCTTTAATTAATGCATATGTTACAGGTTTTCCTATAGTTACATATTTTAATATATTCTTATTATTGTCATTTAAAAATTCATCATTTAAAAATTCATTATAATAATCTTTTATTTCATTATTTATTTTTTCAATATTATTAGTATTATCAGCATTATTAACACCTTCAATATATTTAACTAATATATCAAAATCATTTTTCTTCTTATTATTTCTTATTATATATTTTTTCAATTTAATAATTTTTGAAATATCTAAACTTTCCTTATCTTTTACATTTAAATAAAGATTTAGAAAATTTTCATCAATCTCTTTTTGTATATTTTCTAAATCTCCATATATATTATTTAAGCTAAAGCCTAAATCTTTAAAATATTCCCCTATTAACTGTAACAACATTAGCCCCCTACTTAATTAATATTACACTATCTTATTTTATTATTATATATTAAGTATATTAAATCTATTAAGCTTTTCAATACTTTTTATTTTTATTTCTTTTAATATTTTTTAGTCTTCTTTTTCTATTTTTTATATTTTCATTATAATTATCTTTTGAATTTTGTATTTTATCTTTTTCTAATTCTTTTTCTTTATTATGTTCTTTTATATTTTCAACACTTTTTTTGAATGCATCACTTAAAGATTCTGTATTTTCTTTAGGTTCTGTAAGCATTGTGATTGCAGATATATATGGTATTATATCTTCTGCATTTTCTATATCTTCAATTTCTATATAGTTTCTTATTAACTTATCTCTCATTAATTCTTCAATATATAATGTAGTATATGGTAATAACTTTTGCTTTTTCTTTTTTATATCATTAATTGCTGTATAATATATTTTTTTTGTATTTGTTCTTAAAAAAGTTTTTTCTTTTACTACCCTATCATTATAGAAATAAATTTTAGTTGATTCTTTTCTTAGTTTTATAATTATATGTTTTAATAAAACTATTAATATATATGAAAGAATAAGTGGTATTAATTTTACAAATCCTAATTTAAAATTATTATATAATACATATGTATATGAAAATACAAATAACATTGTTATATCAAATTTCTTTAAAATATTATCATACCAATATGAATAAATATATGATATTTCTAAGGCTTTATCACCTTCTTTTTCAACAATCCTATACTTATTCAACTTATTTTTTTTATTTAACTTTTTTAGAGTCTCATTTGTTAAAGAATTTAAAACTATATTATGTTCAAATCCTTTTTTTTCATAATCTACTATTTCTTGATAGCAATATGAACATATATCACCTTTTTTGCTGAGTTTTCTATTACATACCTTACAGCGATATTCTTTTTCTTTTGTATTATTATATTCTGACATATTTTCTCCGTACCTTATATACTTTACTTTGTTATTATTTTATATTTTTTCTTATTTCTATTTTTTTCTTTCTTTTTCTTTCTTGCCTTCTTATTGTTTTCTTAAATTAAATTTTAACTACTATAATATATTACTTAACATATATAATATTGGTGCTGTAAATATTAAAGCATCTACCCTATCTAATACTCCACCATGTGATTGTAGTACATGGCTAAAGTCTTTTTTGTCATATGCCCTTTTAATAAGTGATGATAAAAGGTCGCCCACTTGTGAAATTATACTTAGCATTGCAAGTATTATTACAGTTTCTATTTTTATTGGTTGTTTCATTAAAATAAGTGCAATTACTCCGCATATAGTTGCCATTATAGTTCCACCTATTGCTCCTGCATAGGTTTTTTTAGGACTGATTTCTGTTAAGTGTTTTTTACCAAATCTTTTTCCTAATAAATATGCAAATGAATCTGTAGCTGGTACTAATATAAATAATAATGATAAGTATTTTGTAGTTGTAGCATTTTTAGTTAGTTTTAATATAAATATTGGCATAATTATTGTATAAATATATCCAAAAAATGAAAATGCAATTTCCCTATACCCATATTTTTTATCATTTCTTTTAATTGCAATAGTTACAAGTGTTGTAATAAGTATCATTAGCATTATAATTATATTCATATAATATGCTTGTTTTACCATACTTAATTTAAATGTTCCAAATATAGCAACTGCTACTCCTGCAAATATATATGCAATATAATTATATATTGTTTTTTTCATTCCTATTACATCAAAATATTCTGTAATACTACAAAACATAATAATAGAAGTCCATATAGTTAAATAATAATACCAATTTCCTTTTAAAAAGAAAAATGGAATAATTGTTAATCCATATAGTATTGATATTCCAAGCCTTGATATCATCTATTTTCCTCCAAACCTTCTATCTCTATTTTTATATTGTTCTAATACATCTTTTAAATCTTCTATACTAAATTCTGGCCAGTGCTTATCTACAAAGAAAAATTCTGTGTATGTAAGTTGCCAAGGCAAGAAATTACTTAATCTTTGCTCACCACTTGTTCTAATTAATATATCAGGGTCTGGTATCCCTGCTGTATATAGGTTGTTTGCAAAAACTTCTTCAGTTATTTCATCTATTTTTAATTTTCCATCTAATACTTTTTGTGCTATCTTTTTTGCGGCATCAGTTATTTCTCTTCTTCCACCATAATTAAAACATACATTGAGTTGAAGACCAGTTGCATCTTTGCTTAACTCCTCTGATTCTTTCTTTTCTTTAAGTATTTTTTCTTCAACATTTTCATCTATACCTAAAAACTTAATTTTCATATTGTATTTTGAAAGTCTTTTCTTAAGTCTAGCAAAATATATATGAAATAATTTCATTAAATATCCAACTTCTTCTTTTGATCTTTTCCAATTTTCTGTTGAAAATACATATACAGTTAAGTATTTAAGCCCCAACTTATTTGCTTCAATTGCAAAATTTTCTAAGTTCTTTGCGCCTTCTCTGTGACCTAATTGTGGTAACATTTTTTTAGATCTTGCCCATCTTCTATTACCATCTAATATTATTGCAACGTGATTTACTTCCATTATATTACCATTATTTCCTTTTCTTTTTTATCAAATTCACTATCAATTATTCCAACATACTTATCTGTTAATTTTTGTACTTCTTCTTCTGCAAGTCTTAAATCATCTTCTGTTATAATGCTTTCTTTTTCTTGTTTCCTATAAAAATCTATTGCATCTCTTCTAACATTTCTAATTGTAATTTTAGAATTTTCTGTAATCTCTTTAATTTCTTTTAAAAGTTCTTTTCTTCTTTCTTCTGTTAAATCAGGATATACAAGTCTAATAACTTTACCATCATTTTGTGGTGTAATACCAACATTTGCTTCAATTATTGCTCTTTCAATTTCCTTAAGTAAACTTATGTCCCATGGTTGTATAAGTATCATTTTAGCTTCTGGTACTGAAACTCCTGCAACTTGATCTACTGGTGTTGGTACTCCATAATAGTTTACCATTACCCTATTTAATATAGCTGGGTTTGCTCTCCCTGCTCTAATTTCTGATAATGTTTTTTGCAAAAAATCTATTGCGTTTTTCATATCATTTTCATATGTTTTTAATTCCGTATTTAATTCCATTTTAACTTTTCCACCTCTTTATATATTTAAATAATAATAATATTATTATTAATAATTATTTTGTCATTTCTTGTTTTCATTATATTATTTTTTACCATTTTTTACAATTAATAATACTATTTATTTGTTATTTTTGTTCCTATCTTTTCGCCTAAAACTGCTTTTAATATATTTCCTTTTTCTTTTATTCCAAATAATATTATATTTACATTATTATCTTGGCAAAGTGATGCAGCAGTCTTATCTATTGCCTTAATATTATTTTCTAATACTTCCTGGAAGGTAATATTTTCATATTTTTTAGCATCACTATATATATTTGGATCCTTATCATAGATTGCATCTACATTTTTTGCAAGTAATACAATATCTGCATCTGTTTCTATTCCCTTAAGTACTGCAGCTGTATCTGTTGTAAAAAATGGTGAACCACTACCACATGCAAATATTGGAACATAGCTCTTATCTATCATTTCATTAGTCTTATTAATATTATATTCTTCAGATATCTTTTCTATATGAAGTGATGTTTGTATTCTTGTAGCAATATTCTTTCTTTCAAGCATATCTTGAAGTGCCATTGCATTAATTGCAGTAGATAGCATTCCCATATAGTCTGATGTTGTTTTTCTAAGCAAGTCACCTTCTTTTCCTCTCCAAAAGTTTCCGCCACCTATTACTACAGATATTCCTATTCCTTCTTTTACTACATCTTTTATTTCTTCTGCTACCCTATCTAGCATATCAAAATCTATTCCTTTTCCACTTTCACCTGCTAGTGCTTCTCCACTTATTTTTACTAAAACTCTTTTATACATTTATCCTCCATTATATTATACTTTTATTGATTTTCTCTATATATTTTTATAGTTAATTATCAAAATTTAGTCCAATCTCATAGGGAAATAGTATTGATAAATCTTTAGGCTCATTCATAAATATTATTCTGTTTAAACATCCTATCATATAACCAAATTCAAACATTGTACCTTGACCGATTCGTCCTTCTGGGTTACATACTATAATCGCATCTGCTTGCATAAATTTTCGCATATGATCATACTTATGTCTCCACGCATCTCGTTCATTATATAATACTTGTCCTTCTAGCAAGATGAAATTTGTCCCCAATGATTCTGGTACAATGGACATAGTCCAAGGACTTAGTACTTCTATATTTCTTTTTTTACAAATATTAATTATTTCTTCAATTTCTTTCATGTTTTTTTGAAAACTACCACATATAACGACTTTTCTAAATTCTTGTTTTACTATTCCGTCCACTATATTACCATTTTTATTATTCTTGATATAAAATTTTTCTAAGTCTTTATCTATTATATTAAAATATAAACCATGCTTCACATAAACATATATAATTATTTGCATCTTTTCTTCTTTTGAAAGTTGTTGAAATATACCAATAGCATATAATCTAGTATTTTTATTATTCGGTATAAAACCATCTTCCGAAACTTTCAAAATTATAGCATCTATTTTTTCTAATAATTCTGAATTTACTAAAGTTTCATTAAAAAATACTTTTTCTTCATTAATTTTGCTAGCTTCTTTGTTCTGAAGTTGGTAAACTTCAGTTAAATTGGTATTGAATAATATTATTTTTTTATTTATTTGATTGTTATTCTTCATATTTTACCTTTCTAAAAATATATTAATTTCCACTTAAGACATTAACATATTTTTCTATATATTTTTCCTTATTTTTATAGTTATATTGCATAATGTACCTAGGATGTTCTAAAGCAATAATAGAATCAAAAAAATGATGTTCCTCATTTATCTCACTTAAAAATTTAAAATTACCGCCTGTACCTATACAATAACATACACTTCTACTAATACCTATTTTTATTATATTCTTTATAGATTCTATAATAATTGGTTTCAATTCAACATATAATTTTTTATTTTCATAATAATTTGCGTTTACAAAGTTATTTTTTGTATTCAATTTTTGTATAGGTAAAGGAAATGCAAAATTCATATAAAACTTTTTATAAAATGCAGTATATCCCCCTAGTTTTTCAATAACTTCTTCCATAAAATAATCTGAAGTATTATTGTAACTTTTATAAGCATAATCAATCTTAAAATCTTGTTTTATTTGTTTTGTGTTAGCAAATGGTATACCTATTATGCCACTAGATCGCATAGAAGGTGAACTTCCTAATATAAGAATTCTTTCTTCTTCATCGCTATAATATTTTTTATAAAATAGATTTAACATTTCAAATACTTCTTTTTTATTTTCCTTTGAATACTGATTAATAACTCTATAAGGAAAAGTAGTATTAATTTTTAATGTTGATAACCATTTATTATAATTTATTATTTCATCAAATTTATCTTTCATATCATTCCTTTTTATATTTTACTTTTTAATTCCTTTTATAAAAATTTCTGTTTCAGTTACATCAATTTTAATTTCTGAAAAGTTTTTATTCATATAAAATGCAACCTTATCTGTTAAGATAAATCCACGATATAAGTCAACAAAGTTTGTTCCAGGCAGAATTAATCCTGAAATTATTCTTTTGTCTTCCAAGGATAAAAAAGCATTGGCAATTGATATAATTATTGTACCATTACATTTTATAACTCGGGCAGCTTCATTTATGGCATCTTCTATGTTAAAAAACGCAGAATTATATGTCCTTAATGAAATATATAGATCATATGAATCATTTCTTATTTCTGACAAGTTATCAGCACTTAACTTATAAAATTTTGATTTTGGAAAGTATTTTTTTATATTATTTAATCCACTTGGTGCTATATCTACAAAAGTTATATCACTACTAGTTTTAAATAATTCTAATGCTTCTTGACCATTACCTACACCTATATTTATAATTCTTTGCTTTTCTAAATCAATGTTATACAAATCTTTTATTCTATCTCTTAAGTTTATACTTTTTATTCTTGCATCTGAATTATAATCATATAAAAAATATTTATCATCAAAAGCACGGGACAGAAGCGAAAATAGAAGCTTTTCACATTCAGAACAACTTTTATTAGTAATTTCCGTCAACCTATCACATAATTTTTTAAAATCTTTATTTTTATTTATTTTATCTTTGTCTATCAAAATATTATTAGCATTTAGTTCTTGAAAAATGAAGTCACTAATACGTTTTTTTGAATAATGTGAATCACTGTCAATGTATTGTTTACTTTTAACATACAATTCTTTATTTTGTTCTAGTATTTCTCGTTGTAAATTGTCTGGAAATCTATATATATTGTTTAAAATAATAGTTGGATCATTAATCATATAAGTTGTTACATCAGGATCCGGTAATCCAAAAAATATCTTTTCAAAATTAAATTTTTCTATCAATCTATTCAAAGAAAATTCACCATATTTATTAATTGTGTTTATAGTTAAGTAAATTTTCATTTTTTTCGTTTGATATTTTTCTAGTTTGTTTAATACTTTTTGATCCCATGATATGTTTGTATTCCTATCACATAATGACGAACACAAAAATTTATTATTTTTATCTACAACAACTGCTCCAACTTTCAAAACTTTTTCTTCTTTTTTTGTTTTATTACCTATATCAATAGCATAAAGCATCCATTTATAATCACTATTTGTTATTACTATTCACCTTCTTTTCTATATTATTAAATTTTTCTTTTAGTAAGTTCATTTTAACCGCCTCCCACAAGTAAAATGTTATAACTGTTTCTTTATCAAGCCACTTCTTAAAATAAACCTTTATCTCTTCATCCGTTGGCAGTTCTTTCAATTCGTACATCCATTTTATTCCTCTTTTTAATGTTCCGTCTTTTGTAGAAAGTACATTTTCACGTCCCAAAGAAAATATCAAATACATTTCTGCGGTCCATTTTCCAATTCCTTTAATTTTTGTTAAATTTTTTATTATTTTTTTATTATCACAATCTTTTAATTTGGTAAAGTTTATCTCATTTGTGTTTATTGATTTTGCTAATTCTTTTATACTATTTATTTTTCGCATAGATATTCCTAATTTTCTTAATTCATTTTCATCTGTATTTAACAAATTATCAGGAGTTATATCATTATCATAATACTTTAAAAATCTTCGCCATATCGTCGCTCTAGCTTTATCGCTAATTTGCTGTCCTATTATTGAATTAATTATACATTTAAACCCATCTGTTTCAATATTAACTTCAACGACATCTATATATTTCATTAATGCATAGAGTTTATTATCTGTTTTAGCTAAGTCTTGTATTATTCCATCGTTAAATTTATATATCTTTTTTTCCATAAAAATCATTAAATCCTATTATTCTCTATTAATGTTTTTATTATATTCCATGTTATTGTTTTTTCAGTTAAACCATAATAATTATTATTAATTCTATCTAAAATATCTGTTTTAGAAAAGAACCTAATATCTGAAACTTCTGTTTCTTGTAATTTTAACTCATTTATATTTACTTCTTTTTTTATAATAAAACATTCGTCATAATGATTATTTATATATCCATTGTTATTATATCTTGAAGTTGATGAAACTAAAAAATCAATTTCTTTTTCAACTATCTCTAAACCTAACTCTTCTTTTGTCTCTCTCATTATGGCATCTTTTCCAAGTTCACCTGATTTAACATGACCTCCAACTGTTATATCCCATTTACCAGGCCATAATTTCTTTTCTTTACTTCTTTGTTGTAATAATATATCTCCATTTTCATTTACTATAAGTCCAAAAACTGCTCTATGCCATAAACCTTTTGAATGGCAAACACTTAGTTTCTCTGCTTTTCCAGTAAATCTACCGAATTCATCTAAAACATCTACTGTTTCTTCCATTATTTCTCCTTCTTCTTTTCTTCAGCAATTATCTTTTCAATTTCTAATGGTCTTTTAATTTTGTTTGTTGTTGTTTTTATCATTTCATCATGGTTTGCAATCATCTTTTTAATATATTGGTACTGTGGTACTGTTTTGTTAATTTCTTTAACTTGTTCCCATAATATGTCATATATTTCTTCTTCAGTCTTATCTGCATATTTTTCTCTTATTACTTCATCATTATATTTAACTCTTAAAGTTACTATCTCATTTCCATCTTTTGGGAATCCAAATACAAAGCATTCTTCTACTAATTCTAATGGTTGTATTCTAAGTTCTATTTCTTCTGGAAATACATTTTTACCATTTTGAAGTACAATTACATTTTTCTTTCTTCCAGTAATGAAAAGGTATCCATCTTCATCTATATATCCTAAATCACCTGTATAGAACCATCCATCCCTTATTGCTTCATTTGTTGCTTCTTCATTATTATAGTATCCTACCATTCTTCCTGGAGTATTTACTATTATTTCACCTATGCCCTTTTCATCCGGATTTACTATTTGTATATCCACTCTTGGCATTGGTACTCCTACAGATCCTGGTTTTCTTTTTTTGTAATTTTCAGCACTAATAACAGGTGATGTTTCAGTTAGTCCATAGCCCTGTATTGATGTAACTCCTATTTCTTCAAATAATTCTACAACCTCTGGTGATATTCCTGCACCCCCATTAATTACAGTTCTTAAATTTCCTAAATTAGAAATAATGCTTTTAAATATTTTTCTTCTTAAATCTATTCCTATTTTTCTTAAGAAATTACTTATTTTAAGTGCAAATTTAAATTGTTTTTCCTTTTTTTGCTTTTTAATTTCCTTCATTAATGCAGAATATATTCCTTCTAATATCTGTGGTACCCCTACAAATAATGAAACATTATATTCTTTCATATTTTTCTTTACATATCTTAGTCCATCTACAAAAACTGTTTTCATTCCCATAGAATATGCAAATAATTGAGCTCCTCCACCAAATGTGTGATGATATGGCAAGAACGCTATATTAGTATCTTCTTCATACATTTCTTCAACTTTTACCATATCGCACATATTAGAAACAATGCTATATTGTGTAAGCATTACAATTTTTGATTCTGCAGTTGTTCCAGAAGTAAATAGAAATATTGAAGGCTTATATGGTTCTTGTTCTAAATTATCATATTTTTCAATATATGTATTATCTTTTTTATTTTCAATTTGTTCTTTTTCTTCATCTATTAAATCATATATTGTTTCTATTTTTTCATTTTCATTTGAACTTTCATTTTTTTCAACATATTCTAAAAGATATATTTCTTTTACACAAATACCTTCAATATTTTCTTTTAATATTTCATCTATTATTTTTTTGTGTTTTTTATCACAAAAAACGGTCTCAGCCTCTGATCTTTTTAAGCAACTTATTACATCAACTTTAGGTAGTGACTTATCTAATGGTATATTAATATCACCTACAAAAAGTGAAGCTAAATGTGCAACATACCATTCATAATTATTATTTGAAATTATTGCAACTCTCTTATCATTTCCATAGCCTCTTCTTAAAAGATTTGCACCTAACATTCTTATATCATCTGCTAACTCAATATATTTTATTGCCGTATAATTACTATATTCTTTTTCAGATACATTTAATTTTGCTTTTTTAATATCATTTTCATATCTATTACTATATTCTTTGCCTTTTCCTTTTACTACATATGCAATATTTTGCGCATACTTTTTTTCAGAATATTTTAAAAGTTCTTTTAATGTTTTAAATGTTGGAAAATCAAAATATGTTTCCCTGTTCCTATTACCATACACAGTTTTTTCCGGATCAAAATTGTTAAATTGTTCCATATATTTTTTATATTCTTCTCTTTTTTTATCCATATATTCTATCTTCTCCAAACCTTATACTATCCATTATTTTTATAATATTATAATATATTAATTAATTAATTAAATATTTGATTATTCAATTAATTTCATGTTTATTTCAAATTATTTTTCCTACTAATAGATTATTATATATGACATGCAATGTCAATTTAAAATGTTATTGATACAGTGTTTAAACTCATGTATTTTAAGCTTTAAAATTTTAAAAATAATTTTCTTTTTTTCAATTTTCCTTCTTTCTTTATATATATTTTACTTATTTCACTTTGCCATCTATTAATCCAATTTAAAAGCAGGAACTAATTACTTTAATTCCTGCTATATAATGTATATTTTTCTTTGTTTCTTTGTTTGTATATATTATATTCCATATTCTAGTTTTAATAGCTCTACATTATCATTTTCTAAACTACTTTTAACATCAATAAGTCTTTGGTTTTCTGAACCTCTAAACCTTAAACTTGGATTGTATTTATCTTCCATAAACTTACCGTCTACTATTACATCAACATTTTGTATTATGTCCTTTGTATATGGTAAAAACTTATACATTTTTTTCATTACATCATTATCAAATCTGTAACCTGTAAAACACCATATACTTTTTTCTGGTAGTTCTTTTCTAACTCTTTTAGCTAATTTAGATATCATTTCTTGGTTTTCAGGTTCTAATGGTTCTCCTCCTAAAAATGTTATTCCTGAAATATAATCTCTTTTTAAAAGTTCTATTATATGATCTTCTGTATCTTTAGTATATTCATTACCGTAATTAAAGTCCCAAGCTTCTTCATTAAAGCATCCCTTACAGTGGTGTCTGCATCCTGATACAAATAGGCTCACTCTTACTCCCGGTCCATTTGCAACATCATATTCTTTTATATTTGCATATCTCATAACTATACTCCCATATTATAGGTGTAATACTCTTTGTTTTATTTCCTTTGTTTTTCCTTCATTCCAGAAATTTTCTCCTAAGTATCCACATGTTCTTCTAATTACGTTCATTTTTCCGTGATCTTTGTTTCCACAATTTGGGCATTCCCATTCGTTATCATCATTTATTATTATTTCGCCAGTAAATCCACATTCTTGGCAATAGTCAGATTTTGTATTAAACTCTGCATATTGTACATTATCATATATGAATTTTACTAATTCTTCTAATGCTTCTAAGTTCTTTTCCATATTTGGTATTTCTACATATGATATACATCCACCAGTTGAAAGTGGTTGGAATTCTGCTTCAAATGCTAATTTGTCAAATGCTGATATCTTTTCTCTTACATCTACATGGTATGAATTTGTATAATATCCCTTATCTGTTATATCCTTTATATTTCCAAACTTTTCTTGATCTATTCTTGCAAACCTGTAGCATAATGATTCTGCAGGTGTTGCATATAGTGAAAATGCTATATTTGTTTTTTCTCTCCACTTAGCCGCAGTATCTTTTAAGTATTTAACAAGTTTTAATGCAAACTCTTTTCCTTCTTTAGTTGTATTACTTTTACCTGTCATAAGTTTTGTAGTTTCGTATACTCCAATATATCCAAGTGATAATGTTGAATATCCATCCATTAAATATTTGTCTATTTTTTCACCTTTTTTAAGTCTTGCAATTGCACCATATTGCCAGTGTATTGGTGAATAATCAGAAGTTTGTCCTTTAAGTGCATTGTGTCTACACATTAATGCATCATATACTAACTCTAATCTTTCATCTAATAGTTTCCAGAATTTTTCATCATCTCCGTCTGCTATTATTCCTATTTGTGGTAAGTTTATACTTACAACCCCTTGATTAAATCTTCCTTCAAATTGGTATTCACCTTTTTCATTTTTGTATGGTACTAAAAATGATCTACATCCCATTGGACTAAACACATTTCCTTCATAGTTTTCTCTCATCTTTTTAGCTGAGATATAATCAGGATATAATCTTCTTGAAGAACATTTTATTGCTTCTTTTGTTAGGTAGTCATATTCTCCACCTTTTAGGCAATTATTTTCATCTATTACATATATTAATTTAGGGAATGCTGGTGTTACATATACTCCAACTTCATTTTTAATTCCTTCATATCTTTGTCTTAATATTTCTTCTATGATCATAGCTGTTTCTTTTTTATATGGGTCTTCATCTTTTACATGCATAAATATTGTAACAAAAGGGCTTTGTCCATTAGTTGTCATTAATGTATTTATTTGATATTGAATTGTTTGTACACCAGATTTTAAATCTTCTTTTTCTCTTATTTCTGCAAATTCATTTGCAAGTCTTTTAGCTTCTTCTTCTGATCTTCCATCTTTAATATTATGTTCATAATATTTTTTGTAATGCTTGTCATATGTCTTTTTTAAGTATTTTCCAAGTGCAGATATGTCTACAGATTGTCCACCATATTGACTAGATGCTACAGCTGCTATAATTTGTGTCATTACTGTACATGCAACTTGGAAGCTTTTTGGTGATTCAATTAATTTACCATTCATAACTGTTCCATTATCTAACATATCTGATATGTTAATTAAACAACAATTAAACATTGGTTGTATGAAGTAATCCTTATCATGAAAGTGGATTGCTCCTTCATTATGTGCATTTACTATTCTTTCTGGTAGCATAATTCTATCTACTATATCTTTTGATACTTCTCCTGCAATCAAATCTCTTTGTGTAGAAACAAGTACTGAATTCTTATTACTATTTTCTTCTGCTAAATCTTTATTTGTGTTTCTAACTAAACTTAATATACTTTCGTCTGTTGTATTTGATTGTCTTATTATTGATCTTTTTTCTCTATATAGCATATATTTTTTAGCTAAATCATATTTTTTAACTTCCATTAATTGTTTTTCAACTTCGTCTTGTATTTTTTCAATATCTACATATTCACCTTCTTCAAACTTATTTTCTATGTTTTCTATTATCTTATTTATTTCATCAATTGTTGCTTTTTCTTTTAATTCTACCTCTCTATTTGCCTTACTTATTGCAACTAATATTTTATTTGAATCATATTCTACTATTTTTCCATCCCTTTTTTTAATTAACATTTTATCCCCCATATATTGTATTTTATTTCAGCTAAGTCTGGATTTTTTATTTCTTTTTTATGCTTTTCTAAAAAAATATTTTTAAGCTTTCTTCATTTTTATTTTTTTATTTCTTCTTAACTGTTAACTTAAATATATGCTCTAAATTTTGCTTTGTCAAAAAAAAGTATGTGATATTTCATGTAAAAATGATGTAAAAAATAATTTTTACATGCAATGAAATACATTGATATATATAGGAATAATAGGTTATACTCTTTTTATATACTTTATGTACACTTTCTACTATTCCTATTATATAAGCATTCATTTTTTTATATTACAATTTTAATTTGTAACATATAATACATATATTACAAATTAATTATAATATTTTTTATAGATTTTATTTTAAATCTTTTTTGCAAAAAAAGGAATATCACAAAAAAATATCTATTTTTGTAATACTCCTTTATTTTATTTCTTATAACTTCTTATATATATTTATATAGCTATTATTTAACATAGCTATTTTAACTTTGTTATTAATTATTCTTAGCCATTATTAGTTCATTTCATTTTTCCATAGTCCATGGATATTGCAATATTCATATACTGCTGTTACTTTTTCATCTTTTTGTATAGTGAAGTTAGCTTTTGGTTCTTCACCTGGGTTTAAGTAACGTACATACATTCCTTTTTCAGTTTCTAATATTATATATTCAATATAATGTTTTTCTTCCATTGGGTGTAATGTACTTCCTACTACCACTTCTACATTTTCACCGTCTATATTTACAACTGGAACGTGTTTTTCAACTGATGTATCTGCAGTTTTTGGATTTAATAACTCTATATTAGAATTGCATTTACAATCTTCACATTTGCAATTTTCGCAATTACAATCTTCGCAATTACAATTTTCTTTGCAATCACATTCACAACCGCATTCACATTTTTCAATTTCTAATAGTGTTTTACCACAATTTTCACATTTGCAATCTTCACATTTGCAATTTTTATACATATATATATTCATAAGTTTCTCCTATTTAATTTAATATTTTTTACTTGTTATATTTTAATTATTTGAGATGCTTTCTAATTTTTTAAGATTTTCTACTTTAGAAATAATCTTGTTTATATCTTTTACATCTTTTGCTAAGTATGATCCTATTACAACACTATCTGCCCCAGACTTGTATATTTTTTGTATATTACTATCGTTTATTCCACCATCTACTTGTATTAATGTATATAATCCTTGTTTTTTAATTTCTTTTTTTAATTTAGATATCTTTTTGTATGTTTCTTCTATAAATGTTTGTCCACCTTTTCCAGGTTCAACACTCATTATAGTAACTTTAGATAAGTCTTTTAAATATGGAAATATATCTTCAATGTTTTCATTTGGTTTTATCGCAATTCCTACTTGTATATCATAGCTTTTAATATATTTGATAATTTCCTCTAGTGAATTATTTTCTATAGCATCTTTATGTATTGTAATTACTGATACATTATTTAAAGCATATTCATCTATTCTTTCTTTTAAATCATATGTCATTAAATGTACTTCTTTTTTTAATATAGAAATATTGTCAATAATTTTAAATTTTTCATACATATTATCTAAATTATTATTTTTAACAAATTTACCATCCATAACATCTATATGAAATTCTTTTATTCCTGCTTCTTCAGCATTATATATACTTTGTATAAACATATCATTAATGTCCATATCTAAAACTGATAATAGTATCATAATTTTCTCCTACCTAACAATTATAATTATATACTTGCTGTCAAGTATTAACAATAATAATTTTTAAGGTTAATTTCTAATTATTAATTTTTCATGTTATTTGTTTTATTTAATTTAATTTTATCTTATCTATCTTTTTATATTTTTAATATTGCGATTTTTTAAAATTAAAACTATACTCCCATTGCATTAGTTTCAGGAAGTGTTGATCCACCATCAATTGCAAATTCTGATCCAGTTATATATGCACTTTCATCTGATGCTAAAAATGCTACTAGTTCTCCTACTTCTTCTGGCTTTCCTAATCTTTTAAGTGGTATTGCATTTGCAAGTGAATCAATAACAGAATCTTTTTCTCCAGAAGTTTCTGCCATATCATCAACAAGTGGTGTATGTACATAACCAGGATGAACACAGTTTACTCTTACTCCGTATTGTGCCATATCTGCCGCTAATCCTTTAGTAAATCCAGTAATTGCAGCTTTTGTTGTTGCATATGCAACTTCTCCTGGATCTGCAACCCAATTTCCTGTTACACTTGCAGTATTTACAATTGCACCTTTTGATTCAATTAAGTATTTAATGCATGCTTTAGATACATTCCATGCTCCTTTAATATTTATATCAAAGTGGAAATCCCTTGTTTCATCTGTCATTTCCATAAAACTTACAAGTCTTATCACTCCTGCATTATTTGCAAGTATATCTATTTTTCCAAATCTTTTTGCAACATCTTCTACAGACTTATTTACATTTTCTACATTTCTTATATCTACTTTGCATCCTACAAGTTCATATCCTTTTTTAGCAAATTCTTTTATTACTTCATCTAACTTATCTGAATAATCAAATATTGCAACTTTTGCTCCATATTTCAAAAATATTGATACTATTCCTTTACCTATTCCACTTGCTCCACCAGTTACTATTGCTACTTTTCCATCTAGCTTATTCATATATTACCTCCATTTGTTATTATATGTTATGTTTTAAATATATATTATGCTTAACTTTTAGACCATATTATTTTCATATAATCTATTATTTTTAATATATATTAAGTCTTATATTTAGTTTATAAAAAAATAAAATAGGCATTTATCCTATCTTATTTTCACTTTATATTTTGAATTATATATTTTATACATTAATTATTTTTAATTATTTTTCACTTACTTTTCTTGCAAGTAATACATATCTAAGTGATGAATCATCATTACATGTTGAAAGTGATATTTCTGTTTCACCATTTGTATCTCTTCTTATATATGATCCGTCTGTTGTTTGTCTCATTTTTCCTTCATATATCTCATATTCAACTTCTCTTCCAGTTAAATCTTTAATATATATTTTATCACCTATTTTTAATTTATCATTTTTTGAAAAGAACATATTATTTCTATAGTTGTGTCCTAAAATTGTTGTATTACCTGGTTCATTTACTCCTGATGTTGATTCAAGCATTGCAACACCTTTTGCAAGTGAATTATTTGTAAGTGGTGTAAGTATTGGGTATTTTACCTTTGTTTTTGGTATTCTTATTGTTCCTACTACATCATATCCTGCAAATTTTACTCTTTTTCCACCTTTCACACTTTCTTTTGAATTTGATTTATTATTTTCTGTACCAACTGGTTCTGTTGTAATAATAGGCCTAGATGGATCTATTTCTCCTGTTTTTTCTGGTACATTATTACTTATTACATTATGATTTTCTGCAGATACTTTTTCAAATTCATCAACAACATTATTTGCTTCTTCATTTACTTTTTCATTACTTATACTTTTTACAACAATAGCTATAATTATTCCAACAATTACAACCAATAGGAATATTAAAATTCCAGTTAAAAATTTACTACTTTTATTATTTTCTATTTCCATATGTATTCCTTCCATATATTTTTAGTTTTTAATTTTACTTGTCATCCTTTTCATTGCTATATTTTGTTTTTTATTTTGTTTACTATATTTAAATATTATCATACAACATTATAATTTTAAAAATGTTTTAACATCTTTTAATATTTTTAATATAATTTGTTCTAAAAATCAAAATTAAAAGGGGTACTTTTTAAGTTCCCCTTTTAAACATTTTATTACTCTTCATTATTACATTTTACCGCTTTTATTTTTGAGTCTGATTCATATGCAGTTATAGTGATATTATCATTATTTAATTTTGCTTTTAATTGTAGTTTATATACTATTTTTTCTATTATTCCATCTATAACCATATATGCATAATAGTTACCAATTAAATCAAAACACATTTTAAACATTTCTAGATTGTTCAATATATGTTTTTCAAGGTCTATATTTTTTTCTTCATAGTTTTCTTTATAATGGGCTATGTCTATTATTTTATTTTCTAAAAAATTTTCAATATCACATAGTATATTATTATTATATGTTGTAATATATGCATAATTTGCTATTTCATGATTATTTACACTTTCTAAAATAATAGTATCTATTCCAATTTTTTGTAATTCATCTTCAATATTTAGAATTATCTTTCTTATATATCCTTTTTCCTCATTTCTTATAACCGAAACTCTAAATCCATTAGATACTACTAACTCATTTGCAAGAAGTTCTTCTAATCGATTTTTATTTTTCTTATTCCTATTTGAATTATATTTTGCTATTTCTTTTTTTAAAGATATAAGTTTTTCTTCTTTAGGCATATATATTTCATAAAAATTATTATTTTCATTTTGTGAAATACTATCTGCAAACTTACTTAATGCATCTTCTAATGATATATACCCATAATCATCTATGAAATTATATATATCAGAATATGTTTCATCTATTAGGCTACTATTATCCAATTCTATATCTTCTAATACTCTCAAAACAATTTTTCCTATTACCATATATATAATATTTGTTTCATTATCAATATATATATCTATTTTTTCTTCAGATTTCAAACATGGTCTAGTAATGCTTAAAACTCTTTTTTGTTTTGGTACTAATGTTAGATATTCAGTAATTTCATCAGCAATTTTTTCTAATTCTTCTTCTAAAAACTTATCTTTGCAAATTTCATTATTGTCTATTGCATATGGTCCATAATCAAATAGGTAGCATAGCAATTCTATACATTTTTTATTTTTATTAATATATTCTTTAACTTCCTCTTTAGTTATTTCTCCTTTTAATATCGTAGAATCTTTTATTGCAACTTTAAATTGTATTTTAAACTTATTATATATATACCTTAGTATATCATACTCAATAATGTTTTTATCTAAAGTTATTATAATAGGAAAATCAATATATATATTTCCTTGAATATACATTTCATACAGCGTATCTATTTCTTTAAATATACA
>QWBY01001007.1_pt2 | contig 28895 bp, 22 predicted proteins | sample 1972471 | NCBI WGS metagenome assembly QWBY01 (sample SAMN09866722, study PRJNA288562) | Human gut metagenome isolate term6_stool, whole genome shotgun sequencing... | reverse complement strand
GATAAGCAGAGTCTGGAAAGTTTTTGCTAACTTTGCACCAGATTCTTTCATTGATGTACGGATTGCATCCTTGAGGATCTCCTCATATTGGCTAAGTGGCTCTGAAATCATCACACTTTTAAAGTCTTGAATAAATTATAAAGGTACTAAAAATCAGACACTTAGCCAAATTTATTTAGTTATGTTTTGTTAATCAACTCGCTCATTTTCAAACAATTATGTGATTATTAACAGAGTATTGTTAAGTAGACAAGGACTTATAAAATAATATCATCTCAATGCTTTACTTGCCAACTCCATATTGCAAAGCCTTGACACAGATAAATAATGCAGAACGAAAGAGACTTAAATGGTTGGTTTATTCGTATTTTAGGAGAATTTTCAGTACCTTTGTGGCTCACAAAATAGGTAAAAAAAGAATAAAATAATTATGGCAAAAAAAGCACTTCTGATGATTCTCGATGGTTGGGGTCTCGGGAAACATGGTAAGGAAGACGTGATTTTTAATACACCAACTCCTTACTTAGATTATTTAAATGCAGTTTCAGCACATTCATACTTAGAGGCTTCGGGCGAAAACGTGGGTCTGCCAGACGGACAAATGGGCAACTCGGAAGTTGGACACCTTAACATTGGTGCTGGACGAATTGTTTATCAGGATTTAGTTAAGATTAATAAAGCGTGCCAAAGTGGTGATATTCTGAAGAATCAAGAAATTATCAACGCTTATAGTTACGCTCAAAAAGAAGGCAAAAAGCTTCATTTAATGGGTTTAACGTCTAATGGTGGTGTTCACTCTTCATTGGAACATCTTCATAAACTTATTGAAATTGGTAAAGAATATGGCTTGAAAGACGTTTATGTTCATTGCTTTATGGACGGACGAGATACCGACCCAAAGAGCGGTGCAGGTTTTATCAGGGACATTCAGAGCGTGTGCGACAAGAACGATGCGCATATTGCATCTATCATTGGACGCTTCTACGCAATGGATAGAGATAAGCGTTGGGAGCGAGTTAAGGAGGCTTACGACCTTATTGTAGAAGGTAAGGGAAAGAAAGCAGCCGATATGGTAAAAGCAGTTGAGGAAAGCTATGCCGACGGAGTAACCGATGAATTTATCAAACCAATTACCAACGAAAGTGTAAATGGTACTATTGCTGAAGGCGATGTGGTTATTTTCTTCAATTTCCGCAACGACCGTGCAAAGGAATTGACTTATGTTTTGACACAAGAGGATATGGCTGAACAAGGTATGCACACTATCAAAGGTTTGCAATACTATTGTATGACTCCATACGATGCAAGTTTTAAGGGCGTTCATATCCTCTTCCCAAAAGAAAATGTAACCATGACTTTGGGCGAATATTTGAGTGATCAAGGCAAAAAACAATTGCATACGGCTGAAACCGAGAAGTATGCTCACGTTACATTCTTCTTCAATGGTGGTCGTGAAGAGCCTTATAAAGATGAAGACCGCATCTTGGTAGCTTCGCCAAAGGTGGCTACTTACGACTTGAAACCAGAAATGAGTGCCTACGAAGTAAAGGATAAATTGGTGGAAGCAATCAATACAAACAAGTATGACTTTATCGTTGTGAACTTTGCAAACGGCGATATGGTCGGTCATACAGGCGTTATGAATGCGATTGCGAAGGCAGTTTATGCGGTAGATAACTGCGTGAAAGACGTGATTGAGGCTGCAAAAGCCAACGATTACGAAGCAATCATCATTGCAGACCATGGAAATGCTGATAACGCATTGAACGAAGACGGAACACCAAATACCGCTCACTCGTTGAATCCAGTACCTTTTATTTACGTTACTGACAACAATTCGGCACATGTAAAACCTGGTCGTTTGGCTGACGTGGCTCCTTCTATTCTCCATATCATGGGATTGGAGCAACCAAAGGAAATGACAGGCGAGTGCTTGATAGAAGATAAATAAACAAAAGATAGGTTTAGCCCCATTGGAACGCAAACTCCATTGGGGCTGAATTGTTTTTAAGAGCATTATGGTTGATATAGAAGCATCGTGGAAACAGCATTTAGAAGCTGAATTTAGTAAGCCTTATTTTGCAAAACTAACCGAAAGTGTGCGGCAAGAATATGGTCAATATCAATGTTTTCCACCAGGAAAATTAATTTTTAATGCCTTCAATCTTTGTCCTTTCGATAAAGTTAAAGTAGTCATTCTTGGACAAGACCCTTACCACGAAGTAGGGCAAGCCATGGGATTGAGTTTCTCTGTGCCGCAAGGAGTGATGCTTCCACCATCATTGCAAAACATTTATAAGGAAATAAACAAAGACCTTGGAAAACCAATACCCGCATCGGGCGATTTAACTCGTTGGGCGAAACAAGGCATTTTATTGCTCAATGCTACGCTAACGGTGCGTGCGCACGCTGCCAACAGTCATCAAATGTTGGGGTGGGCTAACTTTACTGATGCGGCTATCATGGCACTAAATGCTCACCGTGAACACATTGTTTTCATGCTTTGGGGTGGGTTTGCACGTTCAAAAAAGCGACTAATTGATACCAATCGTCATTGTATTATCGAATCAGTACACCCTTCTCCGCTTTCAGCCAATAGAGGAGGGTGGTTCGACCAACATCAATTTTCGCGTTGCAATGCCTACCTAAAGGCGCAGGGATTGGACGAAATAAACTGGTAGGCTACTTCCTCAAACATAAAAAAACATTATGAACGAAAAGAAGATGATGCCAATTCTTCAAATTGGCGATGTTTTGGTTTCGCCTGATATTATAACCGAAAAGTTTTGTTGCGACCTTGATGCGTGTAAAGGCATTTGTTGCGTGGAAGGAGATGCTGGTGCGCCTATTTCTTTAGACGAAATTTCGGCAATAGAAGATGTTGTTGATGACGCATGGGAAACGCTTAGTGCTTCGGCTCAAGCCGTTATTGACAAACAAGGCGTCGCTTATACCGACCGAGAAGGCGACTTGGTAACAAGTATTGTGAACGGAAAAGATTGCGTTTTCACCTTTCACCAGAAAGATTGCTGCCTTTGTGCGTTAGAAAAATTGTATCGTGAGGGCAAAACAAACTTCGTAAAACCTATTTCATGTGCCTTGTATCCTATTCGAGTAAAGGAGTTTGGCAACAATCTTGTAGGCTTGAATTATCATCGTTGGGACGTTTGTAAAGATGCAGTGGCAAAGGGAAAAGAACTCAATTTGCCTATTTATAAGTTCTTAAAAGGCCCTTTAATTCGTCGTTTTGGGGCTGAATGGTATGCTGAATTGGAAGCTGTTGCAGCTCAACTGCTAAGCAATTAGCATCAATAGGCAGGGAGTTATATACTCTTTTTCATAGACTTCTCCCCTATTATTTTATGGAATATAGAACAATGCCGATTTTTTTTTAAATAAAATAGCCTGTTTTGTCGTTCAAAACAGGCTATTTTGAGCTTCAAAACCTATTGTTTTGAATTGAATAATAATGGATAAAAAAATAGGCTTTGTAAGATTTTGATTTTCAACGACATACAAATTAGTCAAAATTTCCACTTATTTTCTAATCTTTGCGCAATGCTTTAGCTTTATTTTAGAACTATATGCTAAAAACAAAAGGAGCTGAAAACTATATGCTTTCAACTCCTTTTTCCTTTCATTAGGTATTTATTTTTGCTTTTGCTTAACTTCTTCTGAATTGTGAAGGACTCTTTCCGTAACGGTCTTTGAAGTATTTTCCTAAGAAACTTTGATTAGGGAAGTTCATTTCTTCTGCTATTTGCTTGATACTCATCTTGCTATTCTTCAAAAGAACACGGATTTCCATCATCACATAGTAATCAATCCATTCGCTTGGTGTGCGTTTGCTGACATGCTTAATCGTTTCTGACAAGTATTTTGGAGAGATATAAAGCTGTTCAGCATACCAACTTACACGGCGTTCCGATTTATATTCTTTTTCAACCATGTGGATAAAATCGGCAAAAATAGTTTCGCCACGCGTTTTACCCGTCTTTTCTACTTGCTGAACACGATAAATTACGTTGCACATATCGTATATTAGCACCTTCAACATGGTCGCTACTAACTCACGTCTGAACTCATGGTCAAGGTCAAGCATCTTGAGTTTTACAGCCTGAATATAGGTAATTAATTCTTTAACCAATCTATTTTCAGCATGAAAAACTGGGTGACGGCGTGCAAATAAGAACAATGTTGAAAGTTCTTTTACGTTGCTTACGATTTCTTGAAAGAAGTCATAAGAAAGGAAAAGACAAACTCCTTTACTCCCTGGTGCTATTTTATAATCGCCCATAACTTGCCCTTCGCTCACAATAAGAATATCGTTCGCAACAACTTTATGAACTTCTGTATCCACAGTATATTCAATTTGTCCGTCCGTACAAATTGCCAATAATAGGCATTTCATCTTTGACGTTTCACTTAAAACAGGCAGTCCTGTTGTTTGATCATAAAGAACAAGGTCGCTATCTATGTTAAATCCATATGGATGCTTTGCCCTTATTAAGTCTATGTTAAGTTCCCTCATATCAATAAATTTCGGTTCTCTCAAACTATTATGCTTGCAAAATTAATGAATATATTGTAGATTTAGCAAAAATATTGGGAAAAATTGGTCAAATAATAATTCAAAAAACAATAAAGTTTTTCAATATTTCCACAAATTACTTAATTATTGGCTAATTTATTACTTTTTTTAGCGACTACTTGGCATTGATTTGAGATTAATTCCCATTCACATAAAAGAATATTTATCGTAGAAAAACAAATGAACTTCTCGCTTCAAATGTATAATCCCCTTTCAGTAAGAGCTTTAACAATGTGCTATAATATGTATCACGATTTGTTTTATTCTTTCTGAAAGGGGATTTTATTTTTAACTTCTTCTCCTTACACAGACGAAATCAATGCTTTAAGCATCAATATTGGCATAAGTTGCGTTCTGTTCAATAAATTCTCTACGTGGTTCAACATCATCTCCCATTAACATTGAGAACATTTCGTCGGCTGTTGTAGCGTTTTCGATGGTTACTTGCTTGAGCAATCGTGTTTTTGGATTCATTGTTGTATCCCAAAGTTGTTCAGGATTCATTTCACCCAAACCTTTGTAACGCTGTGTATGGAGTGCTTTATTTTCTTCATCGCCACCCACATATTTTTCTAAGAATTGTAAACGTTGTTGCTCAGTGTAGCAATATTCGCTTACTTTCTTGAATGTACATTTGTAAAGTGGTGGTGTTGCGATATAAAGGTGTCCTTCTTCGATAACACGAGGCATGTAACGATAGAAAAGTGTCATGATAAGCGTGTCAATGTGAGAACCATCGACATCGGCATCGGTCATAATTATAATCTTATCGTAGCGCAATTTATCGGTATTTGCTTCAAAGTCTGACTCGCCATCTACGCCAAATCTTACTCCAATAGACTGAATAATGTTCATTACAGATTCTGCTTCAAACACTCTATGGCGTTGTACTTTTTCTACGTTAAGGATTTTACCACGCAATGGAAGAATGGCTTGCGTGTAGCGATCGCGACCTTGTTTAGCCGAGCCACCTGCCGAATCACCCTCGACGAGGAATATTTCGCATTCTTTTGGGTCTTTGTTAGAGCAGTCAGCCAACTTTCCTGGAAGTCCACCGCCTGTCATTACGTTTTTACGCTGTACACTTTCACGAGCTTTGCGGGCTGCGATACGTGCTGTAGCAGCAAGAATCACTTTATCGCAGATAAGCTTTGCTTCTGCTGGATTTTCTTCTAAATAGTATGAAAGTGCTTCTCCCACAGCTTGTTGAACGGCACCAGATACTTCGCTATTACCGAGTTTTGTCTTTGTTTGACCTTCAAATTGTGGTTCTGCTACCTTGATTGATATTACCGCAGTTAAGCCTTCACGGAAGTCTTCACCCGTAATTTCAATTTTTGCTTTTTCGATTTGCTTTGCAATTTGCGTATCATTGTCGGCGTAAGCCTTGAGTGTACGCGTTAAAGCGGTGCGGAAACCAGTAAGGTGTGTACCTCCTTCGATTGTATTGATATTGTTCACATAAGAGTGAATATTTTCATTGTAATCGTTGTTGTACATGATAGCTACCTCAATAGGTATGCCTTGCTTTTCTGTTTTGAGGTAGATAACATCATCGAACAAGTGTGTTCTATGGCGGTCTACATATCTAACAAACTCTTTTAACCCCTCTTGCGCATGAAAAACCTCTTGCTTTGTCTTTCATTGTTGTTGTGAAGATAGAGGCGTCTGGCCAAAATTGTTGTCTTGTTCCAGTCTTATCTGTATCGCCTACAATTTTTACAGGGTATAATGGTTTACCTTTTTCGTATTCTTGTTGGTAGATTTTTCCGTTTCTGAACACTTGCGACATCATGTGTGATGATAGTGCATTGACACAACTAACCCCCACTCCGTGCAAACCTCCACTGACTTTATACGACCCTTTATCGAACTTACCACCTGCGTGAAGCACTGTCATAACGACTTCGAGCGCACTTTTATGTAGTTTTTCGTGTTCGTCTACGGGAATACCGCGCCCATCATCTTCAACTGTTATGGAGTTATCTTCGTTGATGGTTACTTCAATATGGCTACAATATCCAGCCATCGCCTCGTCGATAGAGTTATCAACGGTTTCGTTGATGAGGTGATGAAGTCCCTTTTCGCTGATGTCGCCAATATACATTGCAGGTCTTTTTCTTACTGCTTCGAGTCCTTCGAGTACCTGAATGTTACTGGCCGAGTAATTGTTCTCGTTTTCTAAGTTATCTGCCATTTTATTTAGATTGTACTTATTCTATACTTGATAGTTTTTTATTGTATTTAGGCGCTTTATTTTTTATATTGCCCAACTACCTATCTACATGCAAAGATACAAAAAAAACGCTATTTATCGCAATATTTATTGCCAAAAATGTTTAACCTTTGATTGTTTTTCTTTTATCTTTAAAATGCAAAAAGGTCGCACTCGTTTTCGAGTACGACCTTAATTATTCTTTATTAGCTATGACTTACTAAACCTTATTATCCAAGGCTTGCAACGTGCTGACAGAGACCTGATTTTAAGTTTGCAGCCTTATTCTTATGAATAATCTTTGTTTTTGCAAGCTTATCAAGCATCTTTTGTATTGATGGATAAAGCTTAATAGCTTCTTCCTTATCAGCGATATTGCGGAATTTGCGAACAGCATTACGCATTGTCTTAGCGTAGTACTTATTATGCAAAGTCTTCACTTTGTCTTGACGGATTCTTTTAAGTGATGATTTATGATTTGCCATCTTTACTTCTATTATTTTTATTAGTAGTCTCTAGGGGAATCGAACCCCTCTTACAAGAATGAAAATCTTGTGTCCTAGCCGATAGACGAAGAGACCATCATTTGTTTTGCGGGTGCAAAGGTAGTGGTTTATTTTTAATCAACCAAATTTTCTCAAAGAAATTTTCATCAATCGTGCGTTTTTTTGTATTTTTGTATCAGTAAAAAGGCTTATGAATACAAAAACGCGTGGAATTGTGCTTCGCAGTGTCCGTTATGGTGATGCGAAGTTGATTATTGATGTGCTGACCGAACTCTCGGGGCGCATTTCTTTCGCAGTGCGTGTTCCTAAGACGGCGAAAGGCAAACTAAAAAGACAGTATTTCCAACCGATGACCTTGTTAGATATGGAGTATGAATGGAGGGAAAGGAATACGCTTCAGAACATGAAAGATGTAAGAATTGCATTGCCTTACACATCGATACCTTTCGAACCTGTAAAATCAACCATGCTTTTGTTTTTAGCCGAGTTCCTTTATTATGTAACTCGGGACGAGCAACAGAACGCCACTTTATTTAATTATATATACAATAGTTTGGAATGGTTGGACAATAGCGAAAAGGATTATGCTAATTTCCACCTTGTTTTCATGATTCGATTGGGTAAATTCTTAGGTTTTCAGCCTTATTTAGAGGAATACACGCAAGGGGCTTATTTCGATTTGCGCAATGGCTGCTTCACTTCTTCGCTGCCTTTTCATGCTGACTATCTCCCCAAAAAAGAGTCGGAACAAATGTACACGCTCATGCGAATGACTTTTGACACAATGAAAGTATTTAAATTGTCGCACAACGAGCGCAACCGCATCACTGATTATATTTTGCATTACTATCGTTTGCATGTTCCGAATATGCCCGATTTGCAAAGTTTCGATATTCTTCGTGAGGTATTTGCATAAAGCAACAATCGTTTCAAAATTCAAAAGAGCCTATTTTGGAGTGCAAAATAGGCTCTTTTGAAGCACAAAATAGTGGGTTTTATTTTTTTACCCTAAAAAAGCGTGTACAATAAATATCCCCAATGAGCCACCAAAGCTGCACACAAACCACCAATAGTGTGGGAAATGATAGCCTTTGAAGTAAGCTCACGGTAGCCAATGGTATCGAGCATAGCTGTGTGTGTACTCAAAAAACCGCTCCAACACATACCCATACCTGTAAACACAGCAATAGGAAAGCTATTTGGTGAGGGTCTGAAAAGCCAAACAGCGGCTCTAACAGCCAATTAAGATAGTTGGCAGCTTCGGGTAAAATAGCGATACCTTCGTAGGCAGCACCTGTAAATTCGCCACTCTTGCTCGGTCCGAAAGTAAGAATCATGACAAGTGTTGAAATGATTAACACACCCGGAATAATAGCTACACCTACTTCTACTCCCGATTTTCCACCATCTAACAAAGAGTTAAGAGTGCGCAAAAAGACTGATTTTTCTTCTTTGTGTTCTGGGCGTTCTACTTGTTTCTCAAACTTTTCACCTTGTAACGCATCTTCTGTAAGATATTGTGGATAGGCTTTTAGCACAAAACGTTGCATGCAGCGAGTTGAAACAATACACCCCACACATGATGAGTCCCATGCCAAAAGCGGTTCCGAAATTGGTAAGCGAAATATATTGAAACTTCTTGAAATAGCTGCTAAAATGCTTATCTTGTGCCAAAGTTATGATAGCTGGATTATCTGACAAAAAAGTAAGGACTGCTCCTAAAGCTGCAACTCCGGGCAAATGGAACAAAGGACGCATCAAAGGACGTACCAATTTTTCGATTAAGTCGACAACCCCAAACTCTACCATAAGTTTTCCTAAAGCACCCGTGAGAACACAGATTGCCATAAGATAAAAACAAGTGTTGAGCAAAAGGTCATGAGCCGTGTGCATGATAGTATTTAACATTGGTGCAACACCCATAACACAGCCAATTCCGCCAAAAAGGGCAATAATAATAGTAAGACAAATGATACCACTAAACATCATTTTTTTACTTTTAGTTTGTTGATTTTGTTGGTTTTCTTCCATTTTCGTTTAGGTAATATGATATTAAAGGTGGGTTCTAAAAATTAGCTTTGCTGTATTTTGAGGGTTTTATTGAGCAAAAATAGGCAGTGAATGAGAGAGCATAGTGGACTATGCGACCGAATGAACTGACGATTTGTGCCAATAAAAGACCAAAAGATAGCAAAACGTAACCCATTATTTAAAGTTATACATTACGGTGGTAATTTTTAGAACCCACCTAAAATTAAATCGGTCGTAAAATTAGCATATTTTTTTAGAATAAAAGGACTAAAAAGATAATAATTTTCCTATCGTACAATAAAACATACATAAATAAACTATATTTGCAGTAAACAAACATTATTTGCTGAAAAAAATCACTAAATTTAGGTATTGCAACTCTTCAGCTCAGCACCTAACTTTGCAAACTGAAAATTACAAATATTACACAATGAGAAAAATATTATTCTTGTTCGCAATGATAGCAACATTGATGTCAGCGAACGCACAAACAAACAAAACAACAGCAGCACAATGTCCTATACTTACCTCTGATGAACTGTTAGAGCAAGCTGAAAAATTTGTAAACAAAGAGGTTTATGTAAAAGGAATAGTAACCCATGTTTGTCATAACTCTGGTAAAAAAGTATTTATAGCTACCAACGATGAAAACAAAAGTATTCAGATTTTTGCAGGTGGCAATATCGATAAGTTTAGCACAGACCTTGCAGGAAAGCAAATCAGGGCAAAAGGAAGCGTTGCAGAACATCGCATTAGTAAAGCAACCATTGACAAACAAGAAGCACAAATGGCAGCCGAACTTGAAAAAGAAAACTGTATGAACGTAGAACGCTGCAATAGTGTAATGAGTAACTATAAAAAAATGCAAGAATGGATGGCAAAAAACAAAAAAGATTACTATCCGCTCTACTTCGTAAAAGCAACAAGTTTTGAAATCTTGAAATAAAACTCATACCCCACCATAGGAGCAAAGCACCATTAGTTTTGCTCCTTTTTTTATGCATACACGGCAAATAAAAATGGGAATATTCCCCAAAAATGAAAGAAAATAGTATATTTGCAAGGTGCAAATGAAGCAAAGCAAAATTTAAATATGGTTGCAGCGAGAAATTGCACTATAAAAAAAACACATTTATCACACATTGCAACATAAAAAGGCAATAAAATCATTAACTTTAAGACTTATATTTATGGCAAAAAAATTAAAACACAGGTATGTTATTGGTGGATTCACGCTATTCTTTGCAAGCATATTTGCAACAACACAAGCACAAACAATTTACAAACTGAAAGTTTGTGGAACAGAAGTAACATCGGATAATGCCGCTGATATTACAGGTGCATGGAAAAAAGCAGGAAAAATAATCTACAACGATGCTACAAAAACATTAACTTTGACCAATGCTACCCTCGAAGCAACCGAAAGTGACAACTGCATACGCAACGAAATGGGTACATTAAACATCGTTTTTGAAGGCACAAATACACTTAATTCTGCTTGGGGTGCTGGTATCTACAACGACTTAAATGGGAAAATGACCATTACGGGAGGTACCGCAAAAATAAAAGTACAGGAACAAGCAGGTATCTTTTCAAGCGAAAACTCTGAACTTACCATAACAAAAACCAACATTGACACCTATGGCTATTGGGGCATCAGTGGCATTACGGGCATGAAAAACGAAAAGCTAATCATTGATAACGCCACCGTTTCTGCATTTGGAAGTTGGGCCTCGCTCTCTGCATTCGCTTCGTTTACGCTGACCAATGGTAAAATTATAGAACCAACAGGCGCAACATGGAAGGACGAAATGCACGCTGCGTGCGATAAAAATAAACGTATCATCAAAAACAAATACGTTAAAATTACTCCAACACCAAATGGAGTTTCAACCACAGAAAAGAAAAATAACAACGAAATTAAAGCCATCTATACCATAGAAGGCAAACAAATAAGTAATCTAAAGCGGGGTATTAATATCATCAAATACAACAATGGAAGTAGCAAAATAACGCTACAAAAATAAAAACTATCAATAAAAAAAGAGGTTTTGATATTTACCAAAACCTCTTTTTTATTATACCGCTTTCTATAAAAGCGTAACTATTAAAATATTTATACTATAATCTAAAACGATTATTCATAAACAAATACTTCAACTTCAGCTGCAAAAATACCCTTAAATTCTGCTGCTGTGTAAATAGTTGAGAACGTAATAGTCTTGTTTTCCTTATCGAAAGATGAAAGCTTTTGAATTTGGGCTTCAGCATCTTTACCCTTGAATTGAGGGAAAGCATTAAGAGTATGAGCATAAACAACTTCCTTTTCCTTGGTTCTCAAACCTGTATCAACGTTTTGGAACGTAACGCGGTTTGTTTTAGGATCAACAGTAAATGTCATAGGGAAACCTTCTTTCATCATATAAGGCTCTATCTTATATTGATTAGGATTACTTTCATTTTGATAAAGAATTCTATCACCTAACTTCGCAGGTTTGTCAAAGAGTAACCATTGCTCTCCGCCCTTACTCAAGAAATGACCAAGGTCATTTTCAGGAGCAGCAATAGTCAAACTACCTACACCTATCTGCTTCCAAGCAGAAACTCCAAATTCTGTTGTACCAGCAACAAAAATCAATGTACCAGAACCATAAGGAGAAGCAAAAGTAGGATCAAGAGTAATTTTACCACCTACATAACTTCCTTTTTTTACATCATCAACAGTATAAGTAACGTTAATATAACCTTCAGTTTTGCCATCTTCAAAAATTGCTTTCTCAGCCACTTTATAGATATTACCCTTACCAGCAGTGAAAGTAACAGGAACCTCAAGGGCACCTTCTGCCTTTAAACGCTTTACTGGAATCTGGAAAGAGTTTCCTTCTTTGTTCAACTGAATTTTCTGTGAAGTCTGTTCGAAATATACTTTTCCATCAGCATTTTCTCCAGGACCATCATATTCATACTTATCTGTGCAGGCGGTTAGGCTCAAGCCTAACACACCTACCATGAGGAAAAATGCACTTTTAAAAATATTATTCATATTTGTGTAGTTTTTTATTTACAATAAATTAATATTTTCAACTCTTATTCTTGCCAAGGCTTATAAGCCATTGATGGGTCAGGGTTATTGTAACCAGCAATAGCAGGGTTATCATTTTCTTCCAAGTTCACAATACAGAAGTTCATCCAAGCAGGACGACCCTTGGTATTGAATCTCCATTGATCGAAGAAGTTTGTGCCAGGATAACCACGAGTTACAGAAACATTAGCACGTTTGATATCGAAGAATGATAGACCTTCACCCCAAAGTTCGATACGCTTTTGGAAGAGGATTTCATCGATAGCCTTGTTGCCTGTGAAACCATAATCCTTAGTTGTATCAAATTTGTATTTTGGGTCACGATATTTCTTCATGAAGTCTGTAAGAAGTTGAATACCTGAACCAGCAGCTAAACGCTCAGCAGCTTCAAATTGAATGAAGTACATTTCTTCAACACGCATCAAAGGATAAGCTGTGATAGGACCAATTGAAGAACTTTCATAGTTTCCTTCTGCTGGACGGAACTTCAATGAACCATATACAGGAATACGCTCCTTAAATTTAGCATCTACATACTGATTTTTCTTTTCTAATGGAGAACCTTCTGGGGCTTTCCACATTACTTTACGCCAGTCAGTATCACTGATTTTTTCATAGAATGATTTACCAATCATGTTCATAGGACCAGCACCAGCATAGCCGAATACAGTTTCGTTTGAAGCGAAAGAGGTAAAGTTGAGAATACCTGACTTAACTGCGGCGTCTTCAGCAGTGTATTGAGCACCCCACATCCACTTTGTAATATTATTGAAACCAGTCTTTGTATCTGTAGCTTCCTTTTCATTCATAGGAGCTTTACCATAAGCACTGATAGCCTTTTCAGCATATTCCTTAGCCTTTGCATAATCGTTGTTCCACATATAAAGGCGAGCCTTTAAACCATAAACAACAGCAAGGTTAGGTAAAGTATTACCCTTGTTAGAAGTAATATTTACAATATACTTTTCAGCATTATTCAAGTCGCTTTCAATAAACTTAAACATTTGCTCGTGAGTAGCACGTGGGTTATTACGAGACTTTGTTTCAGACAAAGTATCAGTTACGATAGGACATGTAAGTCCTTTTACATCATGACCTTGTGCATTTTTTGAATCAGGGAACTTATCGTTTGGCAAGAACTCGTACATTTGTGCCATTTGGAGGTAGTTATCTGCACGATAAGCATAACCTAAACCGAGATAGCCCAATTGTTCTTTTGTTGCCTTTTCAGGTGAAACTGCAGAAATTACAGAGTTTGTTGCTAAAATGTAACGATAATAGTATGTGTATACAAACTGTGTAATGAGGTATGAAGGACCTAAGAATCTTGTCGCTGCCCATGGGCTAAATTGGTTATAGTCGTGGTCTACGACTACATAATCGTCAGCCATGACATCGCGAATACGCATGATAGCAGAAGCACCATAAGCCCAATGGTAATCTCCACCACGCCAAAGACTTTTACCATAAGCTGGCAAACCTTTTACAACCGCAGCAGTTGCTGTTGACGATTCTCCTAATTGTTTTTGTGTAACCGTACCATTTTGTGGCATTGCTTCGTCTATACAACTTGTCATAGCAGACAATGTAAGACCTGCAAAAAGAACACTATAAATTGATTTATTTATTTTTTTCATATTGGTCTGTTTCTATTATTTTAGAATGTTACTGTAATACCACCAGAGATTGTTCTAACATTAGAGTAGAGAACGTTAGAAACGCTACCAGAGATAGTCTGACGTGGGTCAAGACCTTGACGCTTTGACCATACCCAAATATTATCGCCTACTGCATAAACACGAACCTTAGCGAGACCTAACTTGCGTGTGTACTTAGCTGGTATGGTGTAACCAAGGTTAATGTTTTGAAGGCTAAGGTAAGAAGCAGATGTCAACCAACGGTCAGAACTTGCTGTTGTGTATTGGTCTTGGCTTTGTATACGTGGAATATTAGAACCTGTGTTTTCAGGAGTCCATGCCTTAAGCAAGTCAACGTGCATAGCCCCACCACGGTTGTGGTCCATAGCTGCTGCATAGTTGCTATCGTAAACCTGACCACCGAGTTGGTAACCGAAGTCAATAGAGAAGTCAAAGCCCTTCCAAGCGAGGCTTGTACCGAAACCACCGTATGCGTCTGGCAATGCTGTACCGCAGAGGTGATAAGAAGCATCTTCTGCATTTTCAACAGTGATAGTCTTTTCTACTATCTTTTGACCATTTTCAACAATGTCTTTTCCAGCTGCGTCCTTCTTGTAAATATCTTGGTAGAAGAGAGACTTACCTGTTTTTGGGTCTACACCAGCATATTTCTTCAAACGGAATGTGTACATAGATTGACCTTCACCATAGAAGTAGCTACCGCTATTGTATCCAGGAACGCCATCGAGCCATGCTGTTTTGTTAGCATCAGCAATGCGAGTAATCTTATTCTTATAAGTTGTAAAGTTCAAGTTTGCACTCCACTTGAAGTCGCGTGTACGAATAATGTCACCAAACAACTCGATTTCAAGACCTCGGTTGCTCATATCACCTACGTTAGCATAGTATCCGCTCCAACCGTATGATACTGGCAAAGAGAAGAATGCGAGCATATCCTTTGTAGAACGGTCGAAGTAAACGATGCTACCGCTTAAGCGTTGACGGAAGAATGAGAAGTCGAAACCTACGTTAAACATACCTTGCTTTTCCCAAGAAATCTTTTCATTACCACGTGAGCCTGTAACTATAGAAACTTCATTGTTAGAAGAAACGATGCTATATGTATTTGTGTAAAGGAAATTACCTATATTATCATTACCTTGTGCACCATAAGAAGCCTTAAACTTCAATTCATCTACCCAAGGAGCATTGAACCAAGATTCTTTAGAGATGAGCCATGCGCCACCTAAAGACCAGAAGTTACCCCAACGGTGATCTGGGTGGAATATTGAAGAAGCATCACGACGATAAGACATTTCACCAAAGTATTTGTTATCGTAGCTATAGTTGATACGACCGAACCAACCTTCAGTATTGTAGAGAGAATTGCTTGAACCTGTACTCTTTGTTACAACTGCCCCTGAAAGTTCAGCATAGTTCAAATCGAACATGTTGTGCTTTGTTCCGCTCAATGATGTACCAATCAATCTGTAGTATTCATGACCAGCCATTACGTCAAATTCGTGCAAGCCATATTGATGTTTCCAGTTCAAAATTTGTTGATAGTTATAAGACCAGTTACGTTTATGGCCAACAGTGATATGACCATTATCTTTTGCATATGCACCAAACCAAGGGTTAGTTGTTCCCTTACCACGATATTCTTTCAAGTAAACACTGTTTACGCTTTTGAATGTGAAGTCTTTCAAGAAACGAATATCTACAGTACCTACACCATTGAAAGTGTTACCATCAGTAAAGTCAAGGTTAAGGCGGTTGTCAGACAATGCATTAGATTTACCCAAGAATGGACGCATCAAACCGAGCGCCATAGTGTCATCACCATAGTCGTAAGCCTGAAGACCAGACTCTTCGTGGCGCATGATGTTCTTATCCTTATCACGGAGATACAAAGGATAGATAGGAGCTATACGAGTTAATGCGAACATATTACCAGAGTCAGTTGAAGTACCTTCACCACCATTTGCAAAGTGTGTAGAATAGTGAGAGTAGTTCATGTTACCACCAATGCGCAACCAATCGTTGATTTGGTAGTCAGCTTTCAAACGGCTTGTGAAACGTTGGTAATCAGAGGCAACAGTAATACCGTCGTCTTTCAAATAGTTAATAGAGCCATAGAATGTAGACTTGTCAGTATTACCCACTGCAGATGCAGAATATTCTTGGCGAAGCGCATTGCTGTAAATAGCGTCAATCCAGTTGTCAGGTTGCAACCAGTATTGTTGTCCGTCCTTACCTTCAACCATACGACCAAGAGTTGCGTTAGGATTCAACTTACCGTTACGACCGATGAGAGTTTGTCCTGCTGGATATGTGTAAACATTATATCCCAAACCAAAGCTGTTAGAAGCTGTTAGGTTAGCATTAGCCCAAGCGTATGCTTGTTCAGGAGTCATACCTTTACCATCTACAGGGTCAGCAGCATAATTATAAAGACCCTTATAATACAATTCGTAATAAGCAGCAGGGTCTGTTACGTATTCGTAATCAGGGATAGCACGAGATTTAACACCCCATTTAGCATCTACCGTAATAGTACCACGGTCAGCACGTCCAGCCTTTGTTGTAATAATAATTACACCGTTGGCACCACGAGCACCATAAAGTGCAGCAGAAGCAGCATCTTTAAGAACGGTCAAACTTTCAATATCTTGTGGGTTGATAGACTTAATATCACCATCGAATGGTATACCATCTACTACATACAAAGGAGAACCACCTGCGGTGATAGAACCGATACCACGAATTTTAACACTTGATGAAGAGCCTGGATCTCCAGAACTTTGTACCATTTGTACACCTGAAACCTTATTCTTCAAAGCATCAACAGCATTTGTAACCTGTACTTTAGTGATGTCATCAGCCTTTACGACAGCAGCAGAACCTGTAAATGCAGATTTCTTCTGTGTACCATAAGCAACAACAATCACCTCTTCCATAGTTTTGCTGTTTGACTCAAGTACTACGCGCATATTAGGGGTAGCCTTTACCTTTTTAGACGTCATACCTACATAAGAAAATTCGAGCATCGCACCAGCTTGTACGTCTAACTCAAATTTACCATCGAGGTCAGTTTGGGTACCATTTTGAGTACCTAAAACTTTAACGAAAGCTCCGATTACAGGTTGTTGATCCTCGTCCGAGATAACAACACCCGTAACATGTGTCTGTGCCATTGCCATTCCTAAACTTAGGAACATGCAGGCGAGAAACATTGTTAGTCTTCTTTTCATAAAATCTCTCTCTTTAAAATTTAATTATTAACAGTTATAATTCTTTTTCGCATGGGAGCTCGTCCCAATTTCTCATAGCTTTTGTTAAAGAATGAAAGCGTTTTCATCTTTTAACGTAAATGCAAAGATAATATATAGGAATTAACGAAACAAATAAAATTAATGAAATGAGCATGTTTTTTGCGTTTATTAACACAAAAGTAATTAAACCAAACAGAAAAGTAGCGCAAATGGAAAAGTCTTGCTGCTGTTTTGTGCGTAGTTCCTTGCGATTGTACTGTCTTTTATAAATAAAAATAAGATTGTGATAAAAAGTTTAGAAAAGAAAGTAAACGATTATTATTTCATTAAACATTGTTTTCGAGGCAGCAAAAAAGGAATTCAAGTTCATTGAAATTTTTAAAAAGATTTTATCACTGTTTGTTTAAATAACGAAACATATTCTTTGAAAGGAGCAAACAGCAAATTTTTGAATTAAGAATAGAGCATTAAGATTCAGTGAACGAAGTATAAAAAAGGAGATGTCCGTCTCCTTTATATAATAAGGTGTAAGAAAATTCTCTTTTGTTTGGGAAGCATTTAAGGTTTAAAGACCATCGTTTTGGGTAATTTTACCCATTTACTATTTACGACAATCTTGATAATACTGCCTTGTACTTGGCGAAATGTAAATGTTCCGTCAATGTTGTGTGTCAGTGTTGCGATTAAATCTTCGCTACCATAATCATTAATAATTGTCAGTGTAGCCACTTCGCCTCGAATTTTCACGTCAGAGATTATCCATTTACGGGTATCACGCTTTGCTCCAAGATAGCCTGCAACTTCTCCGAACACTTCTTGACGCGGCACAATGATGTTTTGTTTATAAAAGTCAATGTCCAACCAAACTTGAAATTCGGCATTTTCGATATGTCCTTTAAAGGTTGTCGTATCGTTATTGAAAGTCCTATCATCAGGCGTTAATTTGTTCATTGGTGTTGCAAAAGTTACCAATGGAATAAAAAACAGCCATGCTATAATCAATATTTTTGATTTCATACTCTTCACCTTTCTTCTTTATTTTATTGTTGCAAAGTTACTTTTTTTTCTTATTCGGCGCATGAAAAGATGCTTTTCTTTTTCAATATTTAAACCTTTTCACTCTGAAAAAGTGATTTATATCATATTTTAAGCCTACCTTATCTAAAATAATAACTTTTTTTTTTGGATATTCGTTTTTTATTTTACCTTTGCAACATACACTATAATATAAAAAAGATGTTTCCGGATTTTATTTTTGAGGCAAGTTGGGAAGTATGCAACAAAGTTGGCGGTATTTATACCGTACTTTCAATGCGCGCAAAGACAATGCAAGAAAGATTAAAAGACCAAATCATTTTTATTGGTCCAGACTGCACAAAGGACGCAGAAAATATCTATTTTAAGGAAGACAAAAGTCTTTTTGCCGAATGGGTGCAAGTTACAAATGATGAAGGACTAAGCATTAAGGTAGGACACTGGGATATTCCAGGTTTACCCATTGCAATTCTCATAGATTACACTTCCTTTTTTGCTCAAAAAAACGAATTTTATGGCAATCTTTGGCAACAATACAAGGTAGATAGTCTTCATGCTTATGGCGACTACGATGATTCTGCCATGTTTTCTTACGCCGCTGCAAAGGTGGTGGAAAGCTATTATCGTCATTATTTGCTTAACCACAAAAACGTTATTTTCCACGCAAATGAATGGCAAACGGGTTTCGCCGCATTGGTATTGCAATATCGTGTACCCGAAATCGCGACCCTTTTTACAACTCACGCAACGGGCATTGGGCGCAGTATTGCAGGCAATAACAAGCCGCTTTATGGTTATTTGCCAGCTTATAATGGCGACCAAATGGCAGGCGAGTTAAATATGGAAAGTAAACATTCGATTGAAAAACAGACAGCACTCCATGTTGATTGCTTCACTACCGTAAGCGAAATAACCGCTTTGGAGTGTAAAGAGCTATTGGATAAGCCTGTTGATGTTGTTTTGCCCAATGGATTCGAAGACGATTTCGTGCCGAAAGGTGTTGCTTTTACCAATAAGCGCAGGGCTGCACGCAAGCATTTGCTGCACATAGCGGAGGCTTTGACAGGCGACACGCTCGACGATGACACGCTTATCGTGTCTACTTCAGGGCGTTACGAATTTAGAAATAAGGGCATTGATGTGTTCATTGAGGCTATGAATCGATTGAACCATGACGAAAATATGCAACGAAAGGTAGTGGCTTTTATTGAAGTACCAGGGTGGGTAGCCAATCCTCGTTCCGACCTTCAAGAGCGTTTACTATCGGGAAAGAAATATGAAACGGCATTGGAGCAGCCACTGCTCACCCACCGTTTACACAATGAGGACACGGATAGCGTCTTAGGCATGGCTCAATACTTAGGCTTGAACAATGAAAAAGAGAATCGTGTGAAGCTCATTTTTGTGCCTTGCTATTTGGACGGAGCCGATGGTATCGTGAACAAGTCCTACTATGACGTAATTTTAGGCAACGACCTTTGTGTCTATCCGTCTTATTATGAGCCTTGGGGCTACACCCCTTTGGAGTCAATTGCTTTCAAAGTGCCTTGCATTACGACCGACCTTGCAGGCTTTGGCTTATGGGCGAATGGCGCAAAAGGCAAAGCGTGTGAAATTGAAGACGGTGTAAAAGTGATACATCGCACTGACGATAATTATTCGGAGGTGGCAGAAAGCATTAAGGAAACTATTTTAAGTTATGCCAAAATGAACAAAACCACTGCCAATAAGTGTCGTACCAATGCGCAAAAGTTATCGAAAAAGGCTCTATGGAGCGAGTTTTTCAAGGCTTACGAAACCGCTTACGCTAAGGCATTGAGCCGTAGGGACGAGCGAATGAGTAACGTGGCGACTATTAAAAAGTAAAAAAGGTAAAAAATACAATAGAAAAAATTATGAAAATTAAGTCTGATTATTCTAACGAGCCTCAATGGAAAGAGGTAAATATCAAGTCGAGTCTTCCTAAAGAGTTGGCTTGCCTTGACGAAATTGCCCACAACCTTTGGTATGGTTGGACACACGAGGCACGCAGTTTGTTCACAAACTTGGATAAAGAACTCTACGAAACAGTAGGACACAATCCTGTTTTATTGCTTGAGCAACTAAGTTATGACCGCAAAGAAGCGATTGTAAAGGATAAGGAATTAATGAAGCAAGTGAAGAACGTTTACAAGATGTTCAAAGATTACATGAATGTTAAGCCTAATAGCAAACGTCCTTCCGTAGCTTATTTCTGCATGGAATTTGGTTTAAATCAGGTTCTAAAGATTTATTCAGGTGGCTTAGGAATGCTTGCTGGCGACTATCTTAAAGAGGCTTCCGACTCAAACGTAGACCTTTGCGCCGTGGGTTTCCTTTATCGTTACGGCTATTTCCGCCAAAGTTTATCAATGGACGGTCAGCAAATTGCTAAATATGATGCTCAAAGTTTCAACTCTTTGCCAATTGAACGTGTACTTGACGAGAACGGAAATCAAGTAATGGTGGAAGTTCCTTACAACAATTATACGGTGCATGCTTTGGTTTGGCAAGTAAACGTAGGACGTATCAAACTTTATTTGTTGGATACTGACAACGAAATGAACTCTGAATTTGACAAACCTATTACCCATGCGCTCTATGGAGGCGATTGGGAAAACCGTATTAAGCAAGAAATTTTGCTCGGTATCGGTGGTATGCTCACATTGAAAAAGCTCGGAATAAAGAAAGATATATACCATTGCAACGAAGGACACGCTGCACTTTGCAACCTGCAACGCCTTTGCGACTATGTAGAACAGGGCTTATCGTTCAATCAGGCTATGGAACTCGTGCGTGCATCTGCACTTTACACTGTTCACACTCCTGTTCCAGCAGGACACGATTACTTCGATGAAGCGCTCTTTAACAAGTATATGTCGGGTTATCCAGCAAAATTGGGCATCACATGGGACGAATTTATCGGCATGGGACGTACCAATCCTGACGACCATAGCGAGCGTTTCTGCATGAGTACTTTTGCTTGCAACACATCGCAAGAAATCAATGGTGTTTCTCGTTTGCATGGTTGGGTAAGTCAAAAAATGTTTGCTCCACTTTGGAAGGGCTATTTCCCTGAAGAAAATAGTGTGGGTTACGTTACCAATGGTGTCCACTTCCCTACTTGGGCAGCTACCGAATGGCGCAAGGTTTACAACAAATATTTCGATAAAAACTTCATGGCTGACCAAAGTAACGAGAAAATTTGGCACGCCATCTACGATGTTGCAGACGAAGAAATTTGGGAAACTCGCATGGCATTGAAGAACAAACTTATCAAATATATCCGTGATAAGTTTACTCAACAATGGTTGCGCAATCAAGGCGACCCTGCAAAGGTGGTTTCTATCCTTGAAAAGATTAATCCTAACGCATTGATGATTGGCTTTTGCCGCCGTTTTGCAACCTACAAACGTGCCCATTTGCTGTTTACAGATTTAGACCGTTTGGAGAAAATCGTAAACAATCCAGAACGCCCCGTACTCTTCTTCTTCTCTGGTAAGGCTCACCCTGCCGACGGTGCAGGACAGGGTTTGATTAAGAAGATATTTGAAATTTCACGTATGCCACAGTTCCTTGGTAAGATTATCTTCCTCGAAGATTACGACATGGAGCTTGCTCGCCGCCTTGTTTCGGGTGTTGATATTTGGATGAACACCCCTACTCGACCATTGGAAGCCAGTGGTACATCGGGCGAAAAGGCTGAAATGAACGGTGTTGTAAACCTTTCTGTACTCGATGGTTGGTGGGTTGAAGGCTATCGTGAGGGTGCTGGTTGGGCATTACCACAGAAACGCACTTACCAAAATCAGGAATATCAAGACCAATTGGACGCTGCTACCATTTATAGTTTGTTGGAAAACGAGATTACACCTTTGTTCTTCAACAAAACAAAGGGCAAAACTTATTCGGAAGATTGGGTAAAAGTGGTGAAAAACTCAATCGCTACCATTGCGCCTCATTACACAATGAAACGCCAATTGGACGATTACTATTCAAAATTCTACAACAAACAGGCTGAACGTTCTGCAAAATTGCACGCTAACGACAACCAACTTGCAAAGGAAATAGCAGCTTGGAAGGAAGCTGTGGCAGAACGTTGGGACGCTATCAATGTTGTTGAAAATAATATGGACTCGTTGCAAGATGCTGTAACAGGCGAAGTTACCACGCTAACTTACACCATTGACGAACAAGGCTTGCAAGATGCGGTTGGTTTAGAGTTTGTTATGCTCGATAACAACCCTACCGATGACGTTACTATCCACAAGGTTCTTCCGTTCAAAATGGTGAAGAATAACGGTAACCTTTATACTTTCCAACTCGAATTCGACTCTGCTGACGCTGGAGCCTTCAAGTGTGCCGTTCGTATGTACCCAAAGAACGACCTCTTGCCACACCGTCAAGACTTCTCATACGTTAAGTGGCTCGACTAATCCGCCACCGACACGTAGCATATATGCAAGCCCCCTTTTGAGCACACGCTCAAAAGGGGGCTTTGTTTATCAATCAGGTTCTGAAAACTCCTCTATGGTTTTTAGCTTTATCGCCTTTCGTTTTCTCTTTTGTGCTGTTCCGCTCTCAATACAATAGTATATAATGCGATTTTTAAAGGATATTTTTAAATTATCTAAGCTTTGATAATTTCTTATCTAAGCTTAAATAAATATTTATCAAAGCTTAGATAAATATTTATCAGACTTTAGATAATTTAAAATTCACCAGCAAAAATCTCTTTATAACGGTTCTTTTGCAGAGTGCAACCATACTTTTTACTTCTTCTTTCCCTTTGCATCGAAGTGGTAGTTGAAGGTTAAGTAAACATAGTGGTGCTGTATTTCGTTCCACTTTTCGGTGCGACTCGATGAGTTTACATAGAGAGAGTATTCGCGGTTTTGGTTTAGAATGTCGTCGAAACTTAATCCAATCCAGTTCTTGCTCTTCTTCCAGACGTAGCGAATGTAGCCCTCCCAAAGTATGCGGTGGCGGTTCAGTTCCTGTGCGAGATAGCCTGTTGCGGCTCTGTCTTGTATTTCGCTGCTTATTTCCCAGCCTTTCCACTTCACTGTTGCGCGCAAACCGTAGGCGTATCGGATAGGTGTGTTGTTGTATTGGCTCGCCAGCGAGTATCGGTTTCGTTGCAAATCAATTTCTCCGAAGATGCCTGCTTGCAGCCAATCGCTTTCGTACGACAGTTCGGGATTTGATATGAAAGTGAACATTTTCATCTCGTTTTCTTCTTGTGCAGTGTGTTCGTTGAGGGTGGCAAGATAGCCATACGACTTCTTGAAATGCATTTCTAATTTGTTGGAGAAGTGTATGTAGTCGCCAAAGCTCTTGTCGAAGGTCAGATTCACGAACCAATCGTTGCCACTGCGCACGTTTTTGTTGTGGCTGCGGTACACACCCGTTTGCGGATTGAAGTTGTAGACGGTGGCTATCGGGTTGATAATGTGTGTGTAGCCCGCTTTGAAGAGAAGCATTGCTTGCTGCTTTCCTAACGTTGCGACATAGTTTAGCGAGGTTGTGTGCTGATGGCTGCGGCGTAGGAGGGGGTTGCCTTCCACTATCCAGAATGGGTCGGTATCGTCGCGATAGCCCAATGTAGACAGCAGGTCGGGTAGCTTTGTGGTGTAGTTGAAAGCGAAATCGAAGCGGTGGCTCTTATTTATCTTCCACTTTACGAGCATTTCGGGCGTCCACATATTGCTGTTGCGGTGTGCCACGGTGTCCAACCGCCCACGTTGGTAGTTCAGTTCTTCACTGTTTAAGCTGAAGTCTAACTTAGGAATAAACTGCCATTTGCCCACCTTGCAGGTTAGTCCTACGCTGCTTGTGGTTGCGGTTTCGTGTCGCTTGCTGCGGTAGCTGTTTGCCGCATCGAGTACGCTTTCGGGGTCGTCTTCTATCTTTGAAGCGATAGGAGAACTGTAGAAGCTCTGCCGAATGGTATTGTTTCCAGCTTTAAACTGCTGTGAGGCATTCAGCAAGAGTGCGTCGTTGATGTGGTATCCTAATGCAACTTTTCCGTTTGCCTCTATTTTATGGAAAGGCGCACGGCTATATTGGTAGAGTGGCGAGGCTGTTCCTTTGTTTATATACTCCAATTCGCGGTGGGCGTCGAAGCGGTTGTTGCCATTTCCATACGAAAGAGTGGTGTTGATTTCTAACTGTGCTTTCTTGCCGACGAAGTGTTTCCAAGTGCCAGAGAAGTCTATACTTCCACCTTCGTTTATGTGTTGCTGGTACGACCGTTCCCTGTTTATGATGTGCCGATAGATAGCGTCGCCGTGCCCTACGCTCAAAGCCAAGTCTAAAGGAAAGTCGCCGTAAGGCTTTGTATCGGTGTCGAAGCGTGCGCTACTGGTCTCGGTGTTGTTTCGTTCCAATGTGTAATTAAGGGTTAAGTCTGCCTCAACGAAATTGTTTTCATCGGTATACGAAAACAGGTCGGCACGCACTTCGGGTGCTATTTCGTGGTTATAGTGTTTCTTTCGGTTGAGGCTCCACGTCGTAACGTTGTTTGGCGAGAAGTATTGGGCAGCTTCGTAGTCGGTTCCCCAGCCGTCTTTATGGTTGAAGTTGGAAGCAAAAGCAATGTAGTTCTCGTTATTTTCCCCTTTGTTCCAGTTGTGCTGATAGCCTAAAGCGGCACTTTGCGCTTTGCCGAAATAGTCGAAGTTTCCACTCTGCCACCAGTTTGTGCCTACTTTCTGGTATTGGTTTATGTTGTTGGCATCAAGGTGGAACATTATCGGATTTTTATCGCTGAGCTTTGAAGACTTTATGGAGGCTTGATAGTTCTTGGGCGATTGCAGCCTTGCCTTTATGTCGCCATACCATTTATCCAAGTTCTTTCAGTCGTGCACCTTCGGTTAGCTTGAATGCAGCGGGGTTAAACACAATTGTATCGCCCTGTATGGTGAAACGTTTTGCCTTTGCAGACACCATCACTTCATCGAGTACAACGTCCGACGGCTTCAGTCTGAACTCTCCCAACTTAATGGTGTCGGCAGTCGAACTGCTTCCGCAGTACCCTCTCTTCTTGGCATCGTGGTAACCTAAAAGGCTCACAGTTACCGTCATTCGCCCCTCGGAGTAGCACTGATTGCTGAAATAGCCCAACGAGTCGGTGGTGGTAGAACTCCAGTAAGTAGCTTCACCCATTTTGCACTCTACCTTTACCGACGCCATTGCCAACGGTTCGCCCGTCTTGTCGTCTACGGCTTTACCCGTAACAATGTCTGCACTTACCAATGAGGGTATGCTTGCCAATAGGGCAAGTATAAGGCTAAATAAACATTTCTTTTGTATCATATATGCAACTTATTTATTGTTCAGATTGGTTTTATAGTTATAAGATGTTGCAAATGTAATATTTTATTTTGACATTAAAGCATTTACCTCTCTTGTTTGTTAAGATACTTTAACTTGCGCAGTTTATTCTTTGTTGTATTGACACTTTTAAGAAGTTGTTTGGGTTTAACAAAATCGTTTTTTTCAAAGTTCCAACGTCTATAAAACAACCCTCAGAAAGCTTTAATAAGTGTAAAAAGTAATAGAAATTTTGACCAATTTGTATTCCACTAAAAACCAGCGTATTATAAAAGCCTTTTTTTTACCTATTGCTTTGTCGCACAAAACAATAGGTTTTGGAACGCAAAAGAGCCTGTTTTGCATTCCAAAACAGGCTCTTTTTAAATTGAGCAAAATGAGTATTGGTCTAAATTCCATAAAAGGAAATAAATTCTCTACAAATTTCTCCATTGGATAGGGGTGTACCAATTTGCGAAACGAATAATGTTCCCTCCTTGGGGGGGGAATGTTGTTTCTCCTTGTTGAACGCTGCAAGAGCTTGGTTTCTATAAGGAGAAATGGACTATTTTGCAGCCTTTTCGGTCGGCTTTTTCGGTTGCAAGAGTTTACGATATTCTTCGTTATTCTGCAAAAGTTTTACAGCTTCTTTCCATTGTTTATCAAATTGGAGGCTATTCTCTATTGCTCCACGCTGATAATAGTAAGCTGCAACAATATCAGCAGTGAGTAATTGTCTGATTGTTTGCTTATTATACTCCAAATCTTTGGCTAAATTGTGCTTTAGTTTTCTCTCCAAAGATTCAAATTCAGGTTTTGCATCGTCATAATAACCTTCAAATTTGGCAATTTCCATTAAGTTTTTCATTGCTTTTTCGCTCTGTCGGTCATATTTAAAACCACTCTTTAAAACGGCAGCTTTGAAGTCTTCATAGTCGGCATCTGATATTACAAAGTCTTTGGCAGCCACTATGGTTGGGTGTTTCTTGATGTATTCCAACTCCCAATTGAGCATCACTTCGGTAGAATCGATTCCAGAGCTAACTAAATAGAACGCTATATTTGGCAGCGAATCGGGTAAGACCTCTAAATCAGGCTTTATTCCGCCACCATCACGAACGATACGACCATTGGCAGTGGTAAATTCTTTGGTTAAAGAGTCAGGCACATGCTCTACATATCCACCCTTACTATGCTTGTAATTAATGGCTTGAATGCAGCGTCCGCTTGGAATATAGTATTTACTCGTTGTTAATTTTAGATTTCCATTGTAGGGTAAATCCATTGGAGCTTGTACCAATCCTTTGCCGTAAGTGCGACTACCGAGTACTACGGCACGGTCTAAATCTTGCAAACTGCCACTGGTAATTTCGCTTGCACTAGCAGTTTCGCCATTCACCAATACAACAATCGGCATCAACGTATCAATTGGCTCAACTGTTGTCTTGTATTCTCGGTTAGCACGTTCCAACTTTCCTTTTGTTTTAACCAACGTTAGTCCTTTTGGAACAAACATATTTACAATATCAATGGCTTCTTGCAACGAGCCTCCACCATTATTTCTAAGGTCGAAAACCAACGAAGTCATGCCTTGTTTCTTCATTTCTAAGAATGCACGGCGCACATCTTTGGCACAATCGGTCGTAAAGGAATTAAGATTTAAGTAACCTATCCCGTTCCCCTGCAAACCATAATAAGGCACAGCAGGCATTTGGATTGACTTGCGAGTGAGCTTAAATTTCATCGTCTTCCCTGTTGAAGGACGTTTTATTTTAAGAAGAAAACTTGTTCCAACATCTCCCCTCAAATGGTTACTAACGTAGGTTGTTGGCTTTTTAACCATAGTAGAATCGTCAATAGACAAAATAATATCGCCTTTTTTCAACCCCACTTCAGCTGCTGGCATGTGTTCATATGGTTCGTCAATGACAACATTGTCGAGTAGCATATTGTAGCGAATGAGTGCGCCAATACCCGCATATTTGCCAGAAATCATCAAGTTGAGGCATTGAGCGTATCGACATACATCATATCTAAGTACTTATAAATGGCTGAAAAAGTTTCTAAATTCTTCGCAACCTTAAAGTTATGCGCCTTTTCTTGGGCGATTACAGGGTTGCTAAGTGTCAATAAGAAAAAGCCAAATACTGCTAAAAAGATTTTCTTCATAATTATATTCTTATCAAAATAATGGCAGTCAATCACCTCAAACCGATAAGAAGATTGCGCCTTCAGTACTGCAAAAGTACATCTTTATAATGGAAAAACTGAAAAATATAACACTATTTAGTGTCCTTGTCGTTAAAAACGCACTTCAATGGCTTTTCCTTTTATGCTATAATCTTCATTCATGAGAACGGCATCGTGGCGTACAATGACACTATTGTTCACTTCTATATCCTCCAAAGCAAAGAGAATTGCTCGTGTTTGCTTGCGCTCTACATCATTAACAACCTCCACTTCGAGCGGATAACCCTCGCGGAAGATGACATTAAAGTCGATTGCTCCCTTGCTATTCTCTGAATGTATTGCCTCACTGCCATCAAAAAGGAAAGGAACATCAGGGGATAGTATTATCTTTTCGTCAGCACGAAATAGCGTAACATTCCCTTCGATAGGCAAAATATAGCGTTTATAACCAGAAAAGTCCGAGAAATCACTCTCTGTAAGGTCAATAATGGCAGAAGAAATACGGAAATCGAAATTGCGTTCACCCAACGAACTGCCTTCGGGATATATCATCAACTCGCGAGTAATGCCCCCCGCCCATTGATTAACTTTATAATCTGTTTGCTTAATAACTTTCATATCAATTTTCTTTTGTTGCTTTTTGTTGCCAAACTTAAAGCGTATGAATGAAATACAAAAGTAAACAAAATATCCGACACAAGCCTTTAAATACTCCTTCAAAAGCTATAAAAGAGTTTTTTTACAAAAAAATGCCATTTTTTTTGCAAAATATTTGGTGGAATAAAAAAAACGCAGTATCTTTGCACTCGCTAAAAAGAAATAGCAACACTGCTTCAGTAGCTCAGTTGGTTAGAGCACCTGACTGTTAATCAGGGGGTCGTTGGTTCAAGCCCATCCTGGAGCGCAAAAAGAGAATTACTTCGGTAGTTCTCTTTTTTTGTTTTCAGCCCTAAAGAAATGATTGGACAAAGTCATAAATATCAACTCGGTAAGCAAACTGA
>QWBY01000462.1_pt1 | contig 29103 bp, 21 predicted proteins | sample 1972471 | NCBI WGS metagenome assembly QWBY01 (sample SAMN09866722, study PRJNA288562) | Human gut metagenome isolate term6_stool, whole genome shotgun sequencing... | reverse complement strand
ACAATAATTGGATATTTTTTAGCTGTAACCTTTTTAAAAACAAAAAGATTAGTCTATTCAATTTTTCTTCACTATATAATTAATGTGGACTCAATTATAGTTTTGCCAATAATAAAATTATTTGATCCACAAGAAAAATTGGGCGAAAATTGGATTTTTTTATCTTTTTTAATTATGTTTACAATTTTTTTTATAATATACATATTGACAAAAATATTAGGTAAAATGTGGGATAACAAAAGATTGCTATTTATAAATTCAAACAAATGTTAGGGATTAAAAATGAAGAAAAAAAAGTACGATAAAAATATATTTAAAAATTTAATTTGGATTATTCATAATATGATGATCATAGATAATAAATATATTTTTATATCGATATTATCTACTATAATCAATGGTATTATTTCTCCTGTTTCTCTTATTATTATGCAGAAGATTATAAATGGAATTCAAGTAGAAAGAAATTTAAATAATATAATTTTTTATATTATACTTTATATTTCTATAGATTTATTTAATTCGGTTTATTCAAATTTTCTAGGATATTATAATACTAAATATAGTATGAAATTTAATTTATATTTTTCAGAGAAAATATATTTAAAGGCATCTAGACTATCTTTGTCTGATTATGAGAATTCAAAAACTTATGACATAATGAATAGGGCACAGAATCAAGGAGGAGATAATCTTTTATCTTATTATGAAAACTTTATGTCCATAATAACTCAGTTGATTACTCTTTCTTCCTATATTTTCATTTTAATAAATTTTAGAGTTTGGCTTGTTGCTGTTATTATGGTTATTCCTATATTTAAATACATTATAAATAATAAGTTTAACTTAAAAAGATTTGAGATAATAAAACAGAGAACGAACGATAGTAGAAAAAGCTGGTATTTAACATACTTGTTGTCTTATGGGAATTTTTATAAAGAACTTAAAACTTATAATCTTTTTTCTTATTTTATAAATAAATATAAAAACCTTATTAAAAGATTTAATAAGGAAGATTTAGAGATAAATAAATCTCAAATAAAATGGTCAATCTTAATTAGTGTAGTAGAAACATTAGTAGATGGATTTATTTTCTATTACACAATTTCATTGGGATTTCTTGGTAACATTTTAATTGGAGATGTTATAACTTATATTAGAGCAATTTCCAATTCTAAGTCTAATATAACTTCAATCCTTTTAAAATTATCAAATATGGTTAATCAAAGTTTATTTATCGGACAATTATTTGAGTTTTTTGATTTGGAAGAAGAGGACATTTCTAATAAAATAAAAATAAACGAAATAAGAGAAATAGAAGTAAAGAATTTATATTATAAATATAACTCTTCAAAGGAATATGTTCTTAAAAATATTAATCTACATATAAATAAGAATGAAAAAATTGCGATTTTAGGAATGAATGGAAGTGGAAAGACAACTTTAATAAAATTAATTATGGGATTTTATAGAAATTATGAGGGAAATATATTAATTAACGGCATTGAAGTTAGGGATATTGATAAAGAATCTTTGCTAAAAGAAATTTCAACTCTATTTCAAGATTTTGTTAAATATGAGGCTAGCTTTAGAGAAAATATATCTTATAGTAATTTAGATATTATGAATGAAGATGAGAAAATAAAAAACATAGCAAATAAATTTAATTTTTTAGATTTGATCAATTCCTATGATAAGAAACTAGATACTCAATTAGGAATGTGGTTTGACGATGGAATTAATTTATCTATGGGTCAGTGGCAAAAAGTGGCTCTTGCAAGGGCATTTGCAAAAGAAAGTAGTTTATATATATTAGATGAGCCAAACGCTTCAATGGATGCTATTACAGAAAAAGAAATTTCTAATCTATACGAAAATATTTTAGAAGATAAAATTGGTATAATCATAGCTCATAGATTTTTAAATATTGTAAATACTGTAGATAAAATTGTAGTATTACAAAATGGAGAAATAGTTGAAAGTGGAAATCATGAAGAACTAATTAAAAAAGGAAAAATTTATAAACAATTAGCTAAATTATAAATTTTAGATTACCCATTTAAAAATAGTCACAAAACCTTTATTTTGTGACTAAATTTTTGTAGTTGTTTTTTAATATTTTTTACCTCTTCCCTCTATGCTTAATATGTAAAAAGCTCTTTAGTAAGTATTTCTACAACTAAAGAGCTTTTTACTTTAAACTATTTTCTTTCCTTCTTTAATCTTCTTAATTTCGTTAGGGTCTGTAGTCATCATTTCATATAGTTTAGTGTTTTTTGGGAACTGATCTACAAATGGAATTACTTCCCCTTCTGTAATAAGAAGTCCTCGACCTTTACCAGAGTTCTTAATATAAGTTAATTCATTCTCTGAAATATTAAGGGCTTCGGCTACAATCTGTCTATCTGTAGATGCTTGGTTGAATAGAAGTACATAAGATTCGGCGTTATTAAGCATTGACCTTACGTTTTCATCCCTGAGCATATCTTCTACGTTTTGAGTGATACCTGTGATAATACCATAATACTTTCTAGCACGTTTATACAATGTATAAAGGAAGTTTGAAGAATATCTTGATGCAAATAATAGGTAAATTTCATCTATATATATCCAAGTTCTCTTATTTCTCTTCCTGTTTTCAACTACTTTATTCCAAACGTGGTTAAGTGTTACTAGCAGTCCTAATGGTTTTAAAGATTCACCAAGGTCTCTAATATCAAAGATTGTAAATCTATTGTTAATGTTGATATTTGACCTATGGGAGAAAATATCAAGTGATCCAATTGCGTACATTTCAAGGATTGTAGCTAATTCGTAAGCATAGTCTCCTTGACTTCTTAACACGTTATATAAATCTTTAAGAGTTGGCATAACTTCAGTTTTGCCTGCTATAATTGGCTCATATACCTTCTTTATAGACCTATCTAGGATTGACTTACTAGATCCATCTAGTGCATACCCTTCACCAGCAATAAGCTCCATAAAGGATAGCATGTAGTCAGATTTATTCGATATTGGGTCTCCGTCTTCTGAGTCTTGGTTAAAGTTAATATCCAAAGGATTAATGTGTGTTGTAGAACCAAGAGATAGTTTTACAACTTCCCCACCAAGAGCCGATGTTAATGCACCATATTCTGCTTCTGGGTCAATTACTATAACATCATCATCTGTATTAAGAATTACGTTAACTATTTCTCTCTTCGCACCAAAGGATTTACCAGAACCAGGTGTTCCTAATATAAATCCATTACCATTTACCCTCTTTCTTCTATCTAAATATATTAGGTTTTTAGTAATAGCGTTTAGACCATAATAAAAGCCTGTATTTTCAAAAAGTTCTTCAGCTTTAAATGGAATAAATATACCTGTTGCTGTTGTTGTTAATGTTCTAGAGTTGTTTAAAAGGTTAAATCCTAAAGGTAGAACTGAACCAAACCCTGCTTTTTGTTCATAATCTAGTGCTGTAAATTCAAAGGAGTTTCTTCTGCCTATTGAAGAAATTTGAAATACATTATCGGCTAATTCTTCTTCTGTTCTACCAGAAGTTTCTATTAATAGTGTTGCCAAGAACATTCTTTGGTTTCTAGCATTTAATTCTTCTCTAAGGTCTTGTGCATCTTGAAGGTTATATTGTAGCTTCATAGATACCATTTCTTCCCCACCACCCATAGGAAGTAGTTTTTGTAACTCATTTAACTTTTGAGTGTTCATAAGAGTTATATTCATATCCAAATTCTTCATGGCTTCTTCTTGTGGAATACCTTGAAGGTGGAATGTGATTGTCAGTGGTATTGGTAATTCTGTTATTTCAGATATAATAGAGTCTTTTATAGACTTTGGATAATTCTTTGCATAAAGAACTCTTCCATATCTATTACCTGCCTTATATGTTGACTTATCATCAAATGTAAAGGATGTCGCTATCAGTTCCTTGGAATTCATATTTTGCTTCATTAGATTTTCATAAGAGTAATCTCTTCCATGATATTCTGGATTGACAATAGAATCTAATAACTCAATTCTTTCTGATCCATTTAAAACTTTAACTGTGTTAACAGATTTATTTCTCTTATTATAAACGCCATCAAAAGCTTTCATAATTTCATCTTGAATTCTGTTTAGGTGCATCTTTGCTTCGTTGTAATCTGAGGCCTTTACAGAAAAAGTTAAATAAAGTCTTTTAGAAATAACATTATGACCTTCTTTAATTTTTGCATTAATGATGTCGTTATACTCTTCTCTAAAGAGGTCCAGTTTGTCTTGTTTCATTGGTATTTTTGTTTGAGATTCAAGTTCTTTAAAGTCTGTTAATTTATTTTTAATTGTAATCGAAAAAGCAACATTAGAATCGAATAAGTTAATAAGCTCGCAATATTTTAAGAATATTTGCTTTTGATCTTCTTCAGAAATCAATTGATAGTTCATGTCTTTAAATTCAATTGTTTTTGAATAAAGGAGACCTTCCCTAACTTCACAAACTCCATCTGGAAAAATCCTGTCATAGTTTAGAATTTCATCAGCATATCTAGCCCTATTAAAGTCATTCTTTTTACCTTTAAGTTTCTTTTCTGATTCTTTTTGATATTCAATATATTTTTCTTGCTTAGATATTACTCGTTTATTTTTCTTTTTCTTCTTTTTTTCAGCTTTTTGAGCCTCTTTGTTTACTTCTTCTTTAGTTTTTTCTACCAAGTCACTTGGTGTCTTTACTTCTTCTGGTTTATTTTCAATATTCTCTTTTTCTTTCTTTTTAAATATTGCCATTTAGTCCTCCTACTTAGATCGTTCCTACGTTCCATTCTTTTTTAAACCCAGCTTCTTTATCTTTATTTCTTTTTATTTTATATTCTTTGGTTAACATGGATCCGTTAATTGGTCCTTCCCATGGCTTTTCTTCTTTTGTTAAATTAGAAAAACTTCCAATAGGGTTAAGCCAAAGCTTTAATCTGTTTTCATTAGAATCATCTTCTGAAAATTCTGGTATTCTTTCCCCTGTTATTCTGTCAAATCTAGATGACTTGTTAAAATCAACTGGTATAAATGTATTCTCTTCTATCATAGGATTTTCTAGGTGTTTTAAAGTAATCCTATAGGGAAGTTTTTGAACACCAAATTTAAATTGAAACATTACTTTTAACCATTGCTCAAAGTTTTTGCCATTTTTACTAAAAAATCCAAAAAGAGCAAAAGGTATGCATGAAAATATAATTACATAAGACATATCTGTTATTGACATAAAAGATTTAAGTATAAAAACTTCTAAAACAGAAATAGCGATTGCCCCTGATATACATCCTACTTGTCTTACTGTGTATCTCCCTAAAACTCTAGGTTTATATGATTTCATGTCATTCGGTACTGGTACTATTAACATAAATTCCTCCTTAATTTGCTCCTGTAAGTCTTCTTGATATTGGTTCTGCCTTCTTTAATAGTTGCATAAACATTACTGTCAAGAATACTCTAGAAAACATTGATAGTGGTAATGTAAAGGCATTTACCTTTTTACTATCTACTGCTTCCTGTAAATAATGACTTCCATTAAACAGTATGTTTATTATCTTATTGCCTGCACCATTGGCGGCCACTCCAAAGAAAGCATCCACATTATTTGCTATTGCTGAATAAAGAGCAATTACTATACCTATAACTACAAGCTCACCTGCAAAGGCAAATAGGGTTCTTAAAAAGTTCTTGCCAGCTAGTGATGTTTCTTCATTTACAAGTGTTGCAACTCCAATAGGTGTTATTAAATAATAAATAACTATCTTTATTATTAGAGATGCAAAAGTTAATGCTATAAACAGGGTCATAAGAAGAAGAACCAAGGATAAAATACCCGTCAATAGCCACGAGGCCCATGCCTCCATTAAGCTAAGTCTCCTTGCTAGTTGGGTAAAAACTTCATCTGTAATTTTCCCTTCTGTTCCAAATCCTGTTGATGCATTTAAAATATAATTCAATAGATCCATAGCACCACTCATCATTGATTTAAAAAGGTTAGGTGATGCATCCATAAGTATTTTTACAAGAGCGGCCTTTATAAAGAACTGCAAAGGTGAAAATACTCCCTGTGTAGAAAAGTTGTCGTTCTTTACTGAAATGTTAAATAATCCCACAAGGAAACATATTGCAAATACTGCGTAGGCTATACCCATTGTGTAATTCACAATTTGAGCTACTGCTGTATTTGAAAAAATAGTGTCTATACTTTGATTACTAAAAAAGTTCCCTGCAAGCGTATCTATTTCTCTTTGAGAAATCAGTTCGAAAGCACTCTTCATTACTCTTGCTTTTGCTGGTAACATAGACCAAACTCACTCCTTTCAATTTTTAGTTATTCTAACTATCTTGAATATACCTAATTTTTCGCTTTTTTTTAGATAAATTAAAAAAAGACCAAAAGAAATTTCTTTTGGTCGAAAAAATATTTTTTTATGTTCCCAGTGGTGTGGATCCACTTGAACCAGAGTTTATTCCTGTAAAAAGGACCCCTGATACAGCTATTATTATTCCACCCACCATTTGCATTATACCTTTCGATACTCCTGTTGGTTGTGATGATTGTAGGTTTATGCCTATGTTGCCTAAACCCATAATTGTTAACAATCCCCCACCTGCAAAAAATGCTACTTTTGTCAAAGTTAACATTGAGTTGAGGAAGTTTGCATCACCAGTTCTTACAAAACTTGCTGAGAATATTACTGCACCAATTGCTATCATTAAAACACCTTGGGTAGCCATAGAGTCCTCGCCTTGCGAGTTTCTATAAGATATACCAATTGTTGCAAGTCCAAAGAGCATTAGTGTAGTTCCAAGAAATTGTATAAACTGTCTTAAAAGTTTACTGCCGTCTAAAAACATCTTTTCTGCATAAGACATGGCTGTAGAGTCGGCAGATACTTTAGCCATTGCTATGCTTGAAAAAAATATTAATATTAAAAATAAACTAATTATTAACTTTTTTCTAAATGTTTTTTTGTTAATCATCCTATCGTTCCTTTTTTATTTTGAGTCGAAAAGTTTATCTCCGTTAGTTCTCATTACATATCCAGCAACTGCCATGAGGATTCCACCTAAGATTGCTGTAAGTGATTGTCCTGTTTGTCCTGAAACACCATCTTTGATAGCCATACCTACTGTGTATAGACCCCAGATAGCCATGATACCACCAATAATAACGAAGAATGTTCCAAGAACTTCTGCAACTGAGTTGAACAAGCCCTTACCTTTTTCCATTGCTTCAGATGTGTCTAACGTACCACCTTTTGCAAAACATGTTTGCATAATAACAAAGATTCCTAGAATAATTACTGAGTAAAGTAGAATTCTTAGATAGTATTCTTTGTTTTTCATTACATAGTCTTTTTTAGAAAGAATTAATTCTCCCATTGTTACCCCCTGTTTTCAAAATAATTATTTTGCTTTCTATTTTTTTCCAACAAAAAATAGAATAAAGACTTGCATTAAGAACATACCTATATTTTGATTTTTTTTGAGAGTTTTTTGAAATTATTTTAAATTTTTGTAAAAAAATAAATAATTAATAGGTGTAAGGGATAAAAAAAGTAGAAAAAATACTTGTTTTGTCTCCCTCTCTTGCCATTATAAAAATAGATTAAAATATTACTAAAGTGGACCAAAGAAAATGCTTCAAAATACAAGGAGAATTCAGACGCTAAAAATCTCATTTTTTTATTGCCATAAAATTTGTAGTATGAATACACTACTAAAGGGGCAAAGAAAGAATAGTCAAACTTAAATAGCATTGATACTAATGAAAACAATAAGACTATTAATATTTCTGATATTGCTTTTAAGTCTGTTTTATCTATTTTTATTCCTTCTATAAAACATAGCATTGTTAGGTTAGTTAATAAAGTGAAGAATATGTTTTGTTGGTTAAAATCCATTAAACTCCCTTTATTTGCCAAGTCAAAGGGAATTTCTGATAAAAGGGCAAAAATCAATAGATTAATAAAATACTTTTTTCTATTCTTTGTTTTCTTGAAGCTTTCTACAAGTAAAAAGGCAAATATGGGAAAAGCGATTCTTCCAATTGATCTCGATAATATATATATTGTAGAATTTATCCCATACATATCTTCTAAAATGAAAGCCCCTACATGGTCTATAAGCATTGCTATTACTGCTATGTATTTTAATACTGCACTAGTCATATTTCTCCTTAAAAATAGCAGGCATTTCAGCCTGCTTGTTCTTGATACATATTGTCATATTGTGTTTTTACATACTCTTCGAAGACGTTTAATCCATCTCTTGCCCTATTTATTAATTTTAACTGCTCATCGGTATTCTTTGCATCGTTTATGGTATATAAGTAATCTGTAGAAAATTGAGAATAGGTTGGCATAACATTTTCAAACCAAACCTTCCACAAAGGTCCTAGACCTCTTTGTTTATACATATCATAGAAAGACATCATCTGTTTATTTAGTGGTGCTATAAGGTTGTTGTCAATATCATCAAAAGGAACAGTGTTGTTCTTTCTTATTAAATCTTCTAAATCCGACAAAACCCTATACGATGAATCTATTGTACTCAATAATTCTTTATATAATTTTTCATATTCTGCATTTATACTGGCTGAGGCATTAGGGTCATAGTTGTTTGTAATTTCTTTTCTTGCAAAATTATCTTCAACTATAATATTAGGCTTAGTTTCTTCTACTTCTGGTTTAGGGTCTACGCTTCTTGTTAGAAGGTGAAACATGAAAAAACCAAATAAAATTGCCAAAACAAAAAGGGCTTTATGGTGAATTTCAAAATCATCCCAAGTGTCTTTCCAGAGTTCAATTATTTCTCTAATTTTCAAAGACAATCTCCCCTATTATAGTTCTATTGTAAGACCACCTTTTCCTTCGTCTTCGTCTCTAATGTAGTCATCCTCGTCTTCTTTTGTTTCTTCAGTTGACTCTTCTTTTAAGTGTTCATCATTTACACTTTTTTCAATAGCATCTTCTTCAACATTTTCACTTATTGTATTTACTTCATTTTCAAACTCTTCGTCTATTTCTTCTGGTTCGTAGTTGGTGATTACATACTTATTAATAATTCTTTCAGATTCTTCTTCAAAATCTTCATAATTAATTTCATCTCCACCTTCATCTAGAAAGTCAAGTATTTCATCTACAATATAGCCAACAGTAACAAGTTCTCTAGCAAATACTTGCTTACCTGTTTTAGCTTCGTAATAATCTTCAAAACTCATGGCCGCATAGGCTTCATCATCGGAAATAAATTCAAAGTAGTTGTTTACATAATTCACATAACGAATTTTTTCCATTTCTCTAAATTGGTTTTCTGGTATGTTGATAATATACTCCATCTTATCCTCCTAAAATCATCTTAATCTGTAATCTTGCCCTAGAAAAGTAAATAATTCCCCTGATATTTTCTTGTTGATTCTATAACCTAGATTATTCTTTGTCGCATAGACTGAATAATCATAATCTACTTTTTCTAGTTCATTTAGTTTCTTGTTAAATAATTCTGCCACTTTTTGGTTGTGGTTAATTATTTCTTCTTTAAGTTTCTGAGATACTGTAGGACTGTATCTTTTGTAGTCTTCTCCATCAGTATTTACATATGAATTGGCAATAGCAAATAGGTTTGATAAATCATAACCTTCAAAATGAACATTTGCCATATAAAGTGTTTTTCCCATTACAGGTTGAACGTTGGTTACTGTTATGGTTTGGTCCATAATTTTTTCTAACAATTGAGTGTAGAAAGTTGGATTTTTCCCTTTAATACCTGCCATATTTGCTTCTAATACATCTTCTACCAATGGGTTGTTTTCATATTTAGTCAGAACCTCTTGCAAGGATTCTTTAATTTTCTTTTCTTCTTCTGCACTGGTTTCTTTTATGTTAAATTTCAACAGACCATTGTTTCCACTTTTTGCGAATACAGAGCTTATTCCTGTTAAAATTACAAGTGCAATACTTAATGGTATAAGTATGTTTTTCTTCACTACATTCTCCTTTCTTAAAAGAATATACCTAACTTTTATCTAAATTTGAGAGTTTTGCATAATTTTTTTTGTTAAAATCTTCCTCCAAAACCCCTCATTTGTTCTTGAAGTTTTCTTTGTTGTTCTCTAGTTCTTTCAATTCTTTGGTTTGTTTTTTCAATTTCAATTTTTCTTAGCCTATTTGAAACTTCTTTAAAATTATCTCTAGCTGTCATTGTTTCCTGAACAAATTTATTATAAATATCCATGTGAAAATCTGAAGTAAACAATTCATCTAGCCTATCATACTTATTTACAATTTTCCTTATTGGTGCAAAAGCAGACCAGTATATTAAAGACTTTACTGCTCCGTAAGATTCATAAGTTGGGTCATCTTTTGATGCGTTTAGTCTTTGTCCTACTTCTAAAAATTGTTTAGCTCTAAAATCAGTTATTCTAATCATTTGAAGAACTTTTAACATGTCATTAACGCTCTCGTCATTAGGATATTTCTCCTGGATTGCTAAAAGATCATCATCTATAATTTTTGCCTCTAATTCACTTGGAATATATTTTTGAAATTCTGCTACTGGCTTTGCAGTTGAGTCTATCTTTGCTATAAACAACATGTCTTCGTAGGAAATGTCTTCAAAAACCTGTTCAAAAATTTTCATATATCTTTCGTAGTCTTTCTTCATTTCCTTCATCTGTTTCTTTATCATTTTTATTTCAGTTTTATAATCCATAAAATCAACTCCTTAGTTTCACTTAATATTTATTATAACAAGAGTTTAATTTTAAAACCCTTTTTTGTTTTCTATATAATATATACCTTAAAATTTGATTTCAGGTACCTCTTTTGGAAAATTGCTTATTCTGATTCAATTTCTCTTTTATATTTTCGCAAAAGGTCTCTATCTATTCTTTTTATTTTTGAATAAGACATCTTAGTTTTCATGGAAATGTTGTTGTTGTTTAAGCCTCTAATATACTTTTCTACAAAAATAAGTTCTTCTTCTTCATTTAAGGTTTTTAAAAAATTACTTAATAAAAGTTTTGTAAGAGTACCTTCTTCCATTGTAACATCCGTGGTTGGTGTTAATTCAGTATTCTTAATGTATCTTTCTTCATTTATATCGTCATCTTCGTTTCCAAAAGCTAAAGAATATTTAGTTTTGCTTAAACTCTCTCCAATTTCGCACTCTTTTTCTGTTAAATGCATAAGCTCTATTAAATTTTCTCTTGTAACGTCTAGACCTTTGCCTGTTAGTATGCCACAAGCTTTGTTATATTTTTGCAAAATTTCTTTTTCTTTTTTAGGAACATAAATATTCCAATTATCGTCTCTAAAAAAGTTTTTGATTCGACCTTTAATAAAATAAGAGGCATAGGTTACAAATTTGGTTTTATGATCAAGTTGATATCTGTCAATACTCTCCCACAAAGCCATAAAGGCGACTTGTGTTAAATCATCCATATCATATAACTCACCCTGTCTATAATACTGCGTGGCAAAGTGAACGGCTAATCCTTTGTTTTTAAAAAAGATTTCTTCTTTTATGTCTTTTATAAGGTTTGGGTCTTCAGTTTCTTGAAGTTTTTTAAAAACTTCTTCATTGTTCCACTTGTCAGCCACTTAATCACCACTCTTTGTATCTTCGTAGCCTTCTACTTCTACTTCAGGCAAAACTAATCTGTTTTCTTTAGATTTTTCTATTTTTTTAGAATCTTCTTCAAGAATATTATCGTTATTTTTTTCTTTATTATCCTCCTTATCTGTTTGATTTTCAGCTTTAACGTTTGTTTCTGGCTTCTCAATGCCTTCAGGCTTTTTCTTGCCAATAGAGCAGGAACAAAGTGTCATACATGCTAAAAATAAAGTTGTGATTGTTAGTATTTTTCTTTTCAATATTTTTTCCTCCTATGATGCTATAAAATAAACTCTTCAACTTTTCCTGTGTATGTTTTAGTTTCTTGATTTAAATACCTTTCATTAATTTTTAAAAATTTTATTTCAGAAATATTTGTATAAATAAAATATATATCTTTAGCTTCGTCATAATATACAACTGGATAGGAATTGATGTTTTCCTTTGCTATTTTTCTTATAGGAAGATATTTCTCACTAATTCCTGAAACTTCATAAATATTGTTATTATATTCAATATATATTCTTCCATCGGATGATGCTGATCTTACAGGAACTATAATTAAATTATCTTTTGGCTTTTGTTGGTTTATTTCGCTAGTGTTTTCACTTTGATTGCTATTTCCAAAACTAATATTGTCTGTTTGGCTTGTGTCGGTTACTTCTTTTGGTTTTTCTGCACCTTCTTCTTTCTTTGAAGTCCTATTATCTTCTTTAGTTTCTTCTTCGCTTTTAGGAACTGCCTTTGAAAATACAGAACTTCCTTTTTGAGGGTTTTCTAACTCTTCTTGTTTTGGCTTTTCACTTAAATCTCTGTATTCAACTTGATTATTAATATAAATATACCTAGCCAAAAGCATTGCCCCTACTAAGGAAGCTACTGTTAAAAATATTTTTAATTTTATTTCTTTTTTACTCAATTTAAACCTCCTTTCTTTATTTCAACAAAGCAACTATTTTACTAAATAAAAAGCCTAACATTATTAGATTAATCCCCATTATTAAAAGTTTTTCGCCCTTATCATTTCTCGTTTTTAGGGTGTTGTTAAGGTCAATAAGAGAATTTTCTACAGAGTTGTCAGAATATTTTTCTATATATTTGTCTAAAGAAAAATCTGGATAACTAAATTTTAAACTTTCATTTAACCTTATTAATCTGTATGTTGCGTTTACAACTTTTTCATCCCCAAGTTTACATAGATGGATTTCTTCATCCAGAGATCCGTCTCCTAAATAAAAATTTTCCAAGTCTTCTTCTATTTCTTGTTTTATTTTTTCATATTCTTTTTTTGTGGAAGGTTCGTACTCGTATTTTCCATCATTTTCTGTATTGAAAAAAATAATTTTTTTGTTCAAAGCCAAATCTCCTAATGTTTTTAAAAACAATAACGACTACAAAATAACGCTAGAGAAAATCCTAAAAAGAAATATATTATAAATTTTTTAATTTCTGTTTTTATGCCGAGTTTTCTTAAATATTTATCGGTATCAATAATGGCTAGTTCCGTACAACTGTCAGAATATTTTTCTATATATTCATCTAAAGAAAAGTTTGGGTATCTAGATTTTAAGTATTCATTTAGCCTAATTAGTCTGTAGGTTGCATTTACTGGTTCTTCGTCACCAAACTTACATAGGTGTATTTCTTGTTTGATAAAACCATCACCCATATAAACAGTTGCTATTTTTCTTTCGATTTCTCTCTTTATTTGTTTATATTCTTTCTCATTTGCAGGTTCGTATTCGTATCTTCCATCATTTTCTGTGTTATAAAATATAATTTTTTTGTTCATTTTTTTCTCCTTTTTTTAATACTCTTTTGTTGCTTTAACTTTCTTGTAGATGTCATAACAAGTATTGGCATCCATCCTATGTTTTCTTCCTACATATCTGCACGCTTCATATAGAAAATCTCCACTTCCTTCAAAATTTTTTGATATTTCTGGACTATCTATAGCACTTCTTACTTCATAGAAAAGATCCAACTCTTCATCTGTTAATGTTGAGTGTCCTACATGCCTTTTATTAATGTAGGCAAAATCAAAATTATCTTTTTCATAAGCATGTCCTACAATGCCACCTGGTGCATAATAAACTGTTCCTGTCGTATATCCAAAAATATTTACATCTCTTTTGTCATAGAAGTATGCAAACATTCTTGTTTCATTTTCTGGTATGTTGTTGTCTTTCATTATTTTTTTTGTTAGATTTATAAGGTTTTCTTTCCCTGTTAGCTTTGTATAGATCTTTATGTTTTCTATTGGCATTGTCCTATAGCTGTCATCTACTCCTATTGGAAGGTTTAACTGAGGAACACTAATTGTCTCAACAGACATGATTTCATAGTCTAAATTTTTCGCTAATGGTGTTTTCTTTTCTTCTACTACAACTTCTTTTACTGGTTTCTGCCTAATTTTAGATTCTAATGTTTTTTGAACAATATAATAACTTGTGAAACAGTTAGCCAAAGTCATAATCAATACATAAGCAAATACAATCCTATATTTCAAAAATGGTGGATTGTATTTAAACCCGTTAGCCTCAAACTGTGTAAATACTTCCATTCCCCCAACATATAAGATTAGAGAAATTACAAGAATTGGGAAAGAATAAATCTTTGGTGTGGATAGTTTAAATACAAAAGATATATACTGGCTTACACAAAATTCAATAAGAAATAGATAAATAATTCCTGAAATTAACTCTATTCCAAAAGTTTTGAGGTGTAATATTTTCGTTTCCTCACCTTTGTGTTCCAAACTATCTATCATTTCTCTAAAAAAATTAATCTTACTAGTTACTGCATAGAAGGCGTAGCCTAGTATTCCTGCTACAAATCCTAGAATTAATGCACTTATTATTACTTTCAAAATTTCCTCCTTTATTATCTATATAAATATAGTTACTTAATCTGAAAAAATTTTTGTGTTTTTTCAAAATTTCTTTTTGTAATTTATGTAAAAAAAATAGGACTCTAGTTTTTACTAAAGTCCTATTTGAAATACTTGAAATTACTTCTTTTTTACTATCATGTTAGAACCACCAACTGCACCAGCTTTTACTTGATTCCAAGTAAACCATCCTGTGTTAGATGGATTGTTGTTTGCTGAATCGTGTACTCTAAATGGTTTATCTGGGTGATTTTCTGGATCATAACCTATTAAGACTACATAGTGTCCTCCACTTCTGTGTTCTCCACTAGGTCTTCTAGTCCAAGTCCTATCAGGTGGTCTAGAGTGGATAACTGCATATCCACCAGAATTTAAAGCTTCGATAATTTCGTTTTGACTGTTTCTAAAGTTGGAGCTTGAAGATGCCCTTGCTGTTACTTCTGAGCCGTATTTATTGTTTATAAATCTACTCATAAGCCCTGCTTCCATTACAAGATCACCCTTTAAAAATCCTCCTTCAAGTTCTGGAACGTGAATTGGTCTTCCTAAAGCTTTTGTTAATCCCATAGCATTAGCCCATCCACCACATCCGTTTTGGAGGTATGTTTTGGACTTACCATGGATTTTAACCTTATGATATTCATTAGGGATTGAGGCCATTTGACTCATCCAAGGATATCCTTCCATCATAATAATATCTGTTGTGACTGTTCCTGTGTATGTGTCTGGCACTTCACAAACTGCTTCCTTAGAAAATACTTCGCCACTTGTATTGTATTTTATTTTATTTGACTTTTCTTTTTGTTCGGCTTTTCTTGCACCTTCAGTAAATTTAGAATGTAGTTTTTTAGCTATATCTGGGTGAATTACTTCAAGAACATTGTTGAACTTTCCTAATTCTTGACTGTCGGTAACAAGTTGTGTTGAAGGATCTTTTGGCGAATAAACTTTAACAACTGAACCTGCCGATATTCCAAGTTCTGTGCCTGGTTTTAATACATCTCCTTTTTCTACTCTTAAAGTAGCTGGGTCTAGTCCTTCATATACAAGATATTTGTTGTTGCCAGATTCATCTGCCTGTTTTGTTAAAACATAAGCATGACCTTCTTGTGTTGTACCTGTCGATATAACGGATGCTTTAGACATAGAACCTACTATAGGTCTATTTACTGTAGATGAAGTAAATTCTAGAGTTGGAGAATATTCCCAGTTGTTAGGGTCTATTTCTGCATCGTTCTCTACTGGTCCTGCATCAAAGAATCTAATCCATCCTGTTGCATTTTTATAGGTGTCAGAAATAACCCCTTGTGTTGGTCCATTTCCTGTTCTACCTATTGTAGAGTGATACATTACGTTGTTTCCTCTATTTACTCCATTTTCCTTATCCATGCCTACGTTTATTGCAATGTGTCCTGTAATAGATAGGTTTGTTGCATATCCATTAACACCTTTAATCATTACAATAATATCGCCTGGTTTTATTCCTTCAAGTGGATCTCCACCAGATTCTCTTACATCCCTATAGGCAACTACCTTATTCCACCAAGGTTGGTCCTTATTTAAGAACTTACTTGCTGGAATTCTAGGGAAATCTATTCCCATGTCTCTTAGAACTGCCCTTGCATATCCTGAACAGTCAAGTTGAGAGTATGTGTACTTGCCAAGATAAGACCTTGCTTGGTTAAGGAAGGCTTGTACTTCTTGCGAAGATGCTTCAGATATATAATCTTTGTTTCTCTTTCCAAAGGAACTTACTACTTTTAATCCGTCAAATGTGTTGTTTGAAATTGGAAGAGTCCATCCGTCATCGTTAGAACATTGTACTAAGTGGTCTTCTTCATTGACATTGTTACTTGCATCTAAGAAGTAATCATCAACGTTAATGTCTGTTTGATATGAACCATAGCCTGTTTCTAACATGTATGATTGAACCTTGTTGTCTGGATAGTCAAGTACGCCAGTTTCCATATACATAGCTGGGTTAATATATGTGTAAGCTGTATTAAAGCTATCTGATAAAACTCCTGCTAATTTACCTAATGTTTGTTTGAATACAGGTACATTTATGTTAGAAATTTTTGCTAGTTGTTCAATATGAGGATATACATAGTATAGTTGTAAATATAGAACTGATTGTAAATCATCTTCTTTTACATCCATATTTTCTAAAGCTTTCTTAGCTTCTTCCTCATGTTCAGCAAACATTTTGTCAAGTTTTGCTTGCTTTTCTGCAAGTTCTTTTTCAAGTTCGGCGATTTTTTCTTGTATTCCTGTATCTTTAGGGTTTTTAGCTAATTCTGCTTTAAGTCCAGAAATCTTCTTAGTCAATTTTTGAACTTTTTTAGATAACTTTTTAACTTTCTTATCGAGTGTATCTGTTTCTTGGATTTCTTCATCCAATTCTTCTCTACCAGTATCGCCAGTAAAGCCAGCTCCTGTAATATCGAAGTTTTTATTTTCAAATGGGTTGCCTTTAAATTGGATTACTTCTACAACTTTTCTTCCCCATTTGTTACAGTCTCTGTTGTGCATTAGAATATCTAATACTCTATTTTCTGGATTAGGTGTAGACCAGTCTCCTTTCATTGCTCCACCTGTATCTGTGGCACGAGCAAATCCGTAACCATCTATCCATAAATAAGTTCCATAAGGAATTATAGGTTTTCCATTCTTTTTAGGAACGGCAACATCGCCTATTCTCAATAGGTTATCTTTATCTTTAACTCCCTTATACACTTCAGGTAGTTTAGTTTTGTCAACTGCTGTTGTTGAAACTCCACCAGGCCCTAAGCCGTTTTCAGCTGGATCATCTGAATATGCTGTTACAGTCCACTTACCTCTTTTTTCAATTAAGTCTCCTGCTATATCAGATGGTCTGCCCCATCCTAGACCTCTTGGACCTAAACCTTGATACATATCTCCTAATACAGGGTGAGAAATTTCACCTGGTTCAGAGTTAATAACGTCAGACTTATGTGAGCCTTCATTTCTTGCTTTTTCTTCTGGGTCCTCATCTTTTAAAACTTTCTTTAAAGTTCCAAGTTCGTCATAGTGTTCCACCCAGTTGTTTTCGCCGTCATAGGCCCTTATTCTAAGTCTTTCAAGACTTTCAGAATCAAATCCACCAATTAATAGAAGTGTTCCATGTTTAAAGCCTTTAATTTTCCCAGAAGGACTATAGAACTTATCATCAGTTAAATCTGCAATAGCTGTTGAGCTTGCCCCTTCTGCTCCGTATCTATCAGGGTTGGCAATTATTACATAACCTCCACCTACTCTTTCGTCTTGTAAGGTTGGTGCTGTAATTCCTAAAAATCCATTCCCTGCAACTACTAGTTTTCCTTCCATTGGAGAGTATACTTTTTGACCTGGCATTGTTACTACATCAACTATTGAGTTCATAACAAGCCCTGTTTTTTTATCGTAATATTCTCCAAAATCAGGCAATCCATTCTTTTTCAAGTAGTTTTGTGATTCGTTATAGTTAAGGTTTAAGTTTTTAGTTTCAAAGCCCGAAACATCAGAAACATTATCAGAGGCTGGCTTATATATCTTGTCTGTTTCGAACCCAAACCTTCTTCTGACATAGGTTGTTGGAAAGTCGTAAGGGTTTGTTGGATTTGAAACCACAGTTGATACTGTTGGTGCCTCATCTTTATTGTCGGTAGTAGATTCTGCTTTTCTCTCTGTACTTGTGTCTGTGCTTGTATCTGTACTAGTTCCACTTGTGCTTTCTGTTTTCTTGTTTGTGTCAAATAAAGAAGACCTATTGTTTTTATTTTTATTTTTTTCGTCTTCTTTATCATAGTCAATGTGTCTATATCCATCCTGATGTCTAATTAGCCAAGAAACAGAATATAATGGGTCCGTTAAGTCTAGTTGTTTACCTGGATTTAGTGGATCGTCTGCAAGTTCTTTAGATGAGAATGGATTTGTAAGTCTTCCTGTTATTGAACTTTGATTAGCATCCATTGTCCTAAATCTTGTATCTGATCCTTGAAGTCTAAATAGCATTTCTCTTCCTGTGTGGTCTTCACCAGCACTTGGAAGACCTAGACCTTCTTCACCACCTTCAGGAAGTTCTAACTTCTTAGACGTATTATTATCTACTGCTACTTCTGGATCAGTATTTTGGTCTCCACCAGTCTTAGCTTCTGCAAATTCATATCCATAGAAGTAGTCAAAAGGATAATCTTTTCTATCTGCATAATAAATCTTAACCTTTTTAATTTGTCCGTCTTTAGATATTTCCTTAGTAATTAAAGAATCCTTATTTGCATCATCAATAGTATAAGAGTTTGGTGGATGCAACTTTTGGAATATATCTAGCAATAAATCTATAGGGTCTTCTTTTACACCTGCATCAATAGCATCTTGTGAAAGTTCCTTAGTATTAGTGTATGTTCCGTCAGATTTTTTTCTAATTAAAGTTGAGTTGTCAACTTGTTCACTTGCTGATTTTTTAGATATCTTTTTAAGATTTTTTTGTTGCCTGTTGTATTCTGATTCAGTAGGTGGAATCTTTTCAAGACCAAAGTTACTTTCATATTCCTTGCCTGCATCTATATCGTTTGTTTCAAGGGCATAGTCTGTAATTTGCTCAATAGTATCATCTTGATATACAGTTTCTAGGAACTGAACAAGTCTATTGGCATCAGTTCTTACAAATAAGCCATCACTTGTTGGGTTATATGGTTCAGGAATAGGTAACTTCTTCCTTCTAGGAACTATTACAGTTAAATCATCATCTGAAGACCAAGCTCCATCTCTTATTGCTTGAAGTTTATTTAATGCATCAATGTTTGCATCCCTATATCTTTGAGATTCACCCATGTTAGCGTCATAATCTAGTTTGGTTATACGATTATATGTGATTGTTCCATAGTCGTAAGTTTCATTTAGTTTTAAAGATGATATAAACCAGATTAGTAGCATGGCATAGATAATAACTACTAAAACTATTAAAGTTATAATACCTGGTGGTGTCGCAAAGAAGGAAGCTAAAGATTTAATTGCACCACCAATAGCTTTAACTGCTTGTTGTGCCAATTTAACGGCTTGTTGAATAAGTTTCTTTATTGCTGAAAGATTTTTTCTTACGAACCTATAAACTCTTCTTGCGTTTTTAGCCGTTTTTTTAGCAACTTTATATCCTTTCTTAGCTGTATAAACTCCAAGCTTTCCACCAGTATACATGTTTTCAAAAATTTGATTCATTGATTCTGAAGCTTCGTCATCATTTACTCTTAGTATCGCTTGTTGACTCCTAAGTGCTAAATAGCCAAATTTTCTAGACCTGTATTTAAACCTTTGGAATATATTTCCTTTGTTCTTTTTAATATATCCCCTTAGTTTACCCATACCAGCTTTGGATTTCTTTTTAAGCCTATTTTTTTCTAAATATTTATAGAAAGGATTTTCTCCATCATTTGCAAAATAATCCCAAGTTTCGCCAGATTTAAGTTTAAGGATTCTGCCTACTTTTTTTGCAATCTCCATTGCTTTTTTTAGGCTGTTTTTTCGTTCTCCTTTTCTTCCATCTCTTAGAAGTAGTCTAGAAATAAAGTGCCTTCCATAAAGTTGTCCTAAAGCTTTAAAATATCCCTCATCTTCTGTTGTTCTGCCTAGGATCATTCCTGTTGAATAATCATAAACTAACATGCCAAGACCATATTTTAAATTTTTCTTAAATCTTTTTGCAAACTCTCTTCTATACCTGCTCATTCTTTTAAGTCTTTTTAAAGCTTTATCTGATATGTTTACTTTTTTTCTCTTAAATAACTCTTCAAAAGCCTTAGAGTAGCTATTGGAACTTTTCTTATATTCACTATAGGACTTAAAGAAACTTTTATTTTTGCTATTTATTTTTTCTTTGGACCTTCTAAAGTCTCTTCGCTTCTTGTAAGCTTGTCTTCTATAGGACCTATTTTTCTTTTTATAGTGACCTTTTCCTTTTTTATTTACTTTGTTTTTTGCCTGTTCAAAGAAGTGTTCGTTTATCGTAGGCTTTTTCTTCATCCTTTTACTAATGTTTTCAAAGGATTTGTGTTTTTTTATAGAGTTATATATCTTAGATTTGTCATTTTTCGATAACTTATTAATTCTATTTTTATGAGCTTTTCTTTCAATACCTTTAGAATAAGCTATTTGCCTATTTATTCTTTTTCTAAGCTTCTTCCTTCTTTCAAAGGTTTTTAGCTTATTCTTGCTGTCAGCCAAAGATGAAGTATTAAAATATTTTCTTTGTTCATCTTTAATTTTTCCATAGAATCTTCTAACGTCTTTTTCATTGTTTAGGTCAACTTTACCTATGTTTTTAGCATATCTATGGTATGAGTCTCTTTTATTTCTGTGAATTAAAACTTCTTTTTTCTCTTTTTTCATTGTAGATGAGATTATAGAAGTTTCATCAATCTTTTTAATAAGACTCTTTATGCTTCCAGATTGTAGAAGAGCATACCTAGCTTGTGCTGGTGTCACACTTCCTCTCCTAGCGGCCTCCATTGCAATTATCTTCATGTTCTTAGTTCTATTAAGTGAATTTAACTGCATTTTACGCATAAATTGTTTTTTTCTTCGTACTTTAGTGCCAAGTTCACCTTTTTCAATTACTTTTGAATGATATAGATAGCCTTTATCTCTATAAAATGAGTTTTTATCAGCCCTCTTAACCTTTTTATTCATTGTTTTTTCTAAAGCTGAAGAAGTAAACTTATGAGTATTTTTTTCTATATCGTCTTTTGCCTTTTTTATAACCTTGGAATTTATTTTACTAGGATCTACTTTCCAATCATCTAAATTTGCATAAGATTTGTTGCTCTTATTATTTAAGGTATTTTTTGCCTTTTCAATGTTTTCCTTATTAAAGTTTTCTCTTTCTTTAATACTATGTGAAAAATTTAAATTTCCGAAGGTTTCTTGGCTTTTTCTTTTTAATTCTTTTCTATGATTAATTAAATCCTGTCTTGATAGCTCGTCAATAGGATTTACTGTAGTCTTATCCGAAAAGTCTTTTCTTCTATCGTATAATTTGCTTAAATCTTCTTTGTTTTTTAAGTAAGCTTGTTGCTTAACGTTTCTCGTTATAAGCTTTGCGTGTTGAAGATTTTTTTCTGGTTTCCTTCTTAAATTGTCATTTGCTTTTTTATATCCAAAGTTATTATTTAAACTGCTGTTATAGTTTTGAGAGTTTTTTAAAACCTTATTGGAATCAATTTTTTTAATCCTGTCTCTATGTTCTATATAAGTAAGTTTACTCTCTATTCCAGAAGGATTTTTATTAGATCTAAAAGTACCTGATGTTTCTCCACTAGAACTTATAAAGCCATCCGTTTGCCTATTAAGTCTTTCAGACGTTTTATTAAAGGTAGATTCCGTTGTGTGGAAGTCTCTACCTTCTTTTATTCCAGAACTTTCTTTAAAAGTCTTTTCTCTAAGCTTATTTAGTGCATAATTTTTTCTTGCTACTTGTTCAGCTTTGTTTATTGATTTTGCTGAAGGGTTTTTAGAAGAAGGATTAAAGTTTTTAGCTTTGTTAGCATCAAAACCTGTATTTGTATTTCCACTAAACTGTTTTGCTGGTTCTGAAGCTTCAACTTGATAGTTGTTAAAGTTCTGAGTCTTTTTCAGTTCATCAATTTTTTGTTTTAATTCAGGGCTTAAATCTTGGACACCTTTTTGGGAGAAATTTGTAACAATATTGGAACTAGATATAGAAGAATCGTTTCTAGTTTTAACTCTATTTAATAAATTGTTATTTTCATTTTTTATCTCTTCAACAGATTCTCTTGCCCTTTGTGTGTTAGCTTCATTAGACAAACTAGAAATATACGATGAATTTACTTTACTGTTAGCATTAGAAGTTTCAGCTCTTACATTACTTTGTAATCTAGCATTATTAAAAGAATTTTTAACGTTGTTAATTTCTTCTCGTGTTAAGTTTTTTCTAATATTATTTAAACTTTCATTACTTTTAAAAGTATTTTCTTTTCTCCTATGGGCCGTTTTTTGGTATTCATCTATTCTACTTCTGGCTTTTTCAAAAGTAGAGTTCATGGTATGGAAGTCTCTACCTTCCTTTATCCCAGAACTGTTCCCATATTCAACATTTTTATTAGTCTTGGTTTCGTTTTTAATAAAGCCTTTTTGGTTTTCTTTATTAAAACTTTCCCTAATTAATGCTTGATCTCTAATAATATTAGACGGATTAAATATTCTGTTTTTGTTTACTGGGCTATTAATATTTTTTGAAGATGTTTCTTCTCTACTTAGCTTATTAATAAAATTATTATTGTTAATATTTACTGGTGATGAACTATCTTTTTCAAAATTTTTATTAAATAATTTCTTTTGTTGTTTTAAAAGATTTTCTTCAATTCTTTTGTTTTCTGCAATTCTTCTTTTTTCTCTTTCAATATTTAAATTATCTAAATTTATATTGTTATGAGATTCCTTTTGTTTAAAACCATCTATTTTTAAGCCAGTCTTGTTTTGTTTTATGCTTGTGTTCTTTATAAAACTTGAATTGGCAAAAACATTGTTGGACTTTAGTCCTGTTCCTTCCATAGCTTCTCTTTTTAGCTTGGTTATTGTGTTTTTAACTTGTTGTTTTCTTGTTTTTTCAAACTCTTCAAAAGCTTTTTTCTTTATTCTTTCCTCTCGATCAAAATCATAGGAAATTTTAGACGTTTTTATGTCATTTGACATATTCGGGGTCTTCGAAGACTTAACATTGTCTTTTAAGCCTTTTTTTGACCTTCTTTTACCTATATAAGGATTTTTCTTTTTCTTCTTTTTTTTCTTTTTATGATTTATTAAATCGTTAAATAAGGATTCAGATGTATGAAAAGAGCTACCTTCTTTGAGTTCGCCTGAAAAATTTCTATCTTCTATTCCACTATCAAATATGTCTTTTGTTTTCTTTCCTTTTTCAGACAAAATTTTCACCATCCTTTTTAAGAGTTTTTTACATTTTTTGTACTGTAGAGAATATACCTAATAAACTTAAAAATTTTGGGGTTTTATAAATTTATTTCTCTTTTTTATGTAATAAAAAAGAAGAAGTAGGTTTACTCTACTTCCTCTTCTAAAGTATTTATCTATTTAAGGAGATACTTACTTGTTTGTTGTGTCTGTTCCATTCTATTTGTTGGTTTATTCCGTCTTCTGTATTTCCATTTGTTAGGTTAAATACTTTTGATACGTTTGTTAATGATACAAATATTCTTCCCTTAATGTTATCTGGTTTTGAATCCATTTGGAAGATCCTTCCGTCTGACATTTCTATTTTGTTTCCGTCTATTTGTATCTTTGCTGTTACTCCGTCTTTTGTGAAGTATGCTGTTCTTGTAGCGTTATCTCATCTTACTTCTGCTATTAATGTTTTCTCCAATTATTACTATTCTCTTGCTTCCACCTATTGTGTCAGTAGTACAAGTTACAAGGGTTACTACTTCGTTTTCAAAATCTACTTGTCTATCTATTTTAAAAGGTGTTCTCTTTTTAATTTCCTCGTACCATCTCTGTTTTTCGTCTTCGTTTCTAAAAACATTCTTATGAAAATAAAACTTATCTTTAGCTGTGTCTATCTGGAAAACTCCTACAATTAAATACTTTTTGTCTGCGTGTTCTGTCTTTATATAAAAGAACGGATCCTTGTTATAAAAATCTATATCTAAATACTTATATAGGTCTGTAAACATGTATGGTTTTTTAGAAGTAAATGCGTGTGCATATATTACTTTAAAGTCAGAGTTTTCATCTTTTTTTGGATAGACAAAAGGAACTCCCATGCCATTGTACTTGCCGTCTAAGTCGCTATACAAATAAGTCTTAGGATTATCAGTCATAACTACTGGATAGTTTATATTTGGCAAACTATTAAAGTGTATTTTCCCATATATATCAGGATATTTCGTTTTTAAATTCTTAACATCTTCATTAGTAGTTACATTCTCTACGACTTCATTTAGCTTAGCTTCTTCATTGTGGATTTTTGGTGTTGTTATCCATATAAAAATTAATAAGGCTATAAACAAAGAAATAGAAAATATAAAAAGGTTGTTTATACTTTTCAAAAGTTTATTATCACCCCAAATTTATTAAAAAAAAGAGGGATGACTTATGCCACCCCTTTTTGTTAATCTAATTATTTAGACCATACTCTATTATCGTCTGTTACATTTGCCTTATGTGCGTTTGAAGCATCTAATATTTCGTAGAAAGCCCAATGTTTAGGACTAACATCCTTAAACATGTTAAGCTTCTTAGCATCAACGTCCTTTGTAATAGATTTTTCTGTAGTCTTTCTGTCAAAAGTTCTATTTAACATTCTTACAGCTTCTGCTCTAGTAATGTCTTTATCCCCTTTGAATGTTCCATCTTCATATCCTTTAATGATTCCTCTTTCAAGAGCATCTTGGATAGCTGATTTAGACCAGTTTTTATCAGAAACATCTTTAAAGGAAATTAAAGTGTTGTTTTCAACTTTCTTAACATTTTCTGCTACATATTTAGAAATCATTTGAGCAAATTCTTCTCTAGTCATGTTTGCATTAGGGTTAAATCTTCCGTCAGTATATCCACTAATATATCCCTTTTCTGTTGCATAGTTTAATGCGTCAGAATACCATTGGTTATTAGCATCGGAATATCTAGTAGTTCTTGAATTGCTTTCTACCTTTCCTCTTACAAGTCTTGTAAACATTGCAACAGCTTCTGCTCTTGTGATATTTTTTTCAGGACCAAAGGTTCCATCTGGATAGCCGACAACATATTGATTAAATGTTTTAATTTCTTTAATGTCTTTCACTTCTTTTTCATAAGTGAACTCTTTATAACCATCAGCAGTAATCTTTAACTTTAATTTAGTGTCATTTTTAAGATTTCTTAGGTCGTATACAACTTTGGCATTTCCGTCTTTGTCAATGTTATATTTTACATTGTTTCCATTTACATCAATTTTCATATCTTTTGGAGCATCTTTCACTGTAAATGTTAATTCATATCTATCATCAGATTTTTTAGTTAGTTTAATATCTTTAACTTCAAATTCAAGTACATTAGCATCTTGCTTTTGAATTTTTACAGATTTGTTTTTAGTTAAAGTGTCTTTGCCTTCTTCTTTAACAATTACTTTCACATTGATTCTGTAATCTTTTTTAAGTCTTTTAACTTCAATAGATGCTTTGCCATCCTTGTCTACTTCTTTTTCGTAGTCAAGTTTTACATCCTTATCTTCAGAAGTAACTTTTACTGTAACTTTCTTTTTGTCAGTAGGCTTAATTGTTTCAATTTCAAGAGTTGCCTTTTCTTTGTCTTTCTTGTCATAAACTACTTTTGTGTTTAAAGTAATATCTTCAGCTTCTTCATTAAGGTCTTTTGCTTTTTCTACAAGATTCTCTACTTCCTTGTCAGTTTCAGCGTTTTTAATGTTTTTAATTAATTCTTTCTTCTTTTCATCAGAAAGGTTTTTGATGTCGTTAACCTTGTCGATTTGCTTCTTCTTGAAATCATCTTCTTTTTTTGCCAAGTCAAATTGTTCCTTTGCCTTGTCTTTATCCTTAGCATCATTAATAGCTTTTTCGAAGACTTCTTTTCTATTGGCTGAAATATTTTCTAAGGCTTTTAAATCTTTAATTAAATCTTTTTTAACAGTTTCAAGGTCTTTTTTTTCAGTTGCTTCTTTTTCCTTAACAGTTACTGTTGCAAGAGATTCTATTTTAGTAGTTTCCTCGTCACCTTTTAGAGTTGCAGTAACCTTAACTTGTTGAGTTCCTTTTTTTAATCCCTTAACTTTGTTTCCTTCAAGAGAAATAACATCATTTCCTTTGTTAAGAAGCTCATACGACAAAGTTGCGTTTTGAGGATTGTCTACTTTAATTTGAGCCTCTTCCCCTACTGTAAGTTCAAGATTGTGAACTGTAATAGAAAGAGTTTTCTTGTCTTCTGCTTTTTTAACATTAATTGTCGCAACTACAGTTTTTTCTTTAAAACCTTCTTTGTTGCCCTTAACAATTACCTTAGCAGTTCCTTCTTTTAAAGCTTCTACAGTGTTCCCTTCAAGTTTGATTGCACCATCTTGGTTTTCATAAATGCCATAAGTTAAATTGGCATCTTCAGGGTTGTTGATTTTAAGCCTTTCTTTAGCACCCTTTTCTAAGGTCATGTCATTAACTACGAGATTTAGTTCTTTTTTTTCTTTATTTAAGTCTTCTTCTTTTTCCTTAAATTTGATAAATAATTTGTTAAACTCATCTTGCTTTGCTGAAAGAGCTTCTAAAAACGCTTTGTTAGATTCTTCGTCTCTAAGCCCTTTCATAAATTCTTCAGCTATTTTATTCTTGTTGTCTTCTATAGCTTTATCTGGATCCTTTTCTTTATCTCCTGTAGATGGATCAGTCGGATTTTCTGGTTCAACTGGATCTTTAGGCTCTACTGGTTTTACTTTGCCGTCAACAATATCTTTAGGATTAACTCCTTTTTCTTTAAAGAAAGAATCAGCTTTTTCAACATAAGCTTCTAGACCATCTTCTCCTACTCCTCTACCTTCTAATAAAAGGCTGTTTTCTGGATAATTCTTTTCTAAGGCTGGAATAATAACTTCGTTTCTTCTAGCAGAAAGAATTTCTTTATATAGCTTTTCTACATCCTCTTGTGTAGCATCTCTTGGCTCATCTACGTCAAGGTTTTTTCCTGTTTCTTTCATGCTAAGTGCTACATAAATTTTAAACTCATATTCAGGATAATTTGATGTAAATGGATCAATATTCTTTGATGAGCCATATTCTCCTAGATATTTATCTAGCTTAGAGAAATCTAAGTTTACTTCCTTCTTAGTTTCTCCTTCTCTTGTAATTGCAGGTGTATCACCTACTACTCCTTCTTGTGCAAAAGTTACACATGGTACTACTGTTTGTGCAAGCATTGTAGCTGTTAATGCCAATGTTGCAATTTTTTTCTTATTGTTTTTCAATATAGTTTTCTCCCTTCATTAACTGTCTTTATAACAGTCTATTTTTTACAACAAACTTTCTTAGATTATTAGTTACTTAATCTAAAAAAAAATCTACCTATTTTAGAAAATTGGTCTCTTTTTCTCTATTTTTCAGGGTTTGTGAAAGACGAAATTTCCTAGACATCTGGAATATACCTTAAATTTTGATTTTTTTGAGAGTTTTTGAAAATTTATTTTTTGTTTTTGATTTTTGTGGAATTTTTTAAATATAAAATAAATAAAATAACTGATGTTTTAAATTGACAAAAGATATAGGTGGGGGGGGTGTTGGTTACACTTGTTATGTTTGAAATGTATGATTCACCCAATAAAAAAGAGAAAGTAGGTTTTATTCTACTTCCTCTTCTAAAGTATTTATCTATTTAAGGAGATACTTACTTGTTTGTTGTGTCTGTTCCACTCTATTTGTTGGTTTATTCCGTCTTCTGTATTTCCATTTGTTAGGTTAAATACTTTTGATACGTTTGTTAATGATACAAATATTCTTCCTTTGATGTTGTCTGGTTTTGAATCCATTTCAAAGATTCTTCCGTCTGACATTTCTATTTTGTTTCCGTCTATTTGTATCTTTGCTGTTACTCCATCTTTTGTGAAGTATGCTGTTCTTGTTGCATTATCCCATCTTACTTCTGCTCCGATTGCTTCTGCTACATATCTTAGTGGTAGCATTGTTCTATCGTTTTTGATATATGGGGCTACATCCATACTTCTGTTTTCTACGTTTACTCCCATTATTCTTTGGTATACTGTTGAGCCTATTGTGAAGATATATTCTAGTCTGTTTTCTTGGTAGTTTGTATGTCCTGTGTAGGCTGGACTTGTATATCTTGGTACTTCTCTTTCGTACACTATTTCAAATGGTAGTCTGTTGTGATCTCTTCTGTAGTATTCTCTTTCAAAGTCGTTTCTTCCTAGGTCTATGTTGATGTTGTTGTTATTGTTTGTTGTGTTTGGTTTTGTTTCTTCTTTGCTAGGCTTCTTTTCTTCTACTACTGGTTTTTCTTCTGCTTTTTTCTTTGCTTCTTCTAGGAGCTTTTTAAGTTTTTCTATTTCTTTGTCTTTGTCTGCGATTTCTTTGTCTTTGTCTCCTAGTTTTCCTTTTAGGTCTTCTAGTTCTTTTTCTAGTTTTCCTTTTTCTTTCTTTAGGTCTTCGATTTGTTTTTCCAAGTCGGCTATCTTATTTTCTAGATCCTTGATTTTGTCTTGGTCTTGTTCTACTTTTGCTTTTTCTTGATCTAGTTTGTCTTCTAGGTCTTTCTTTTGGTCTTCTAAGTCCTTGATTTTGTTGTCAAGGTCTTTGTTTTTGTCTTCTTGGTTTTTAATCTTATCTTCTAAGTCTTTGTTCTTATCTTTTTCATCTTGTAGTTCTTTTTCAAGGTCTGCTATTTTCTTCTTTAGTGGTTCTGTGTCTTCGCAGATGTTAGCCTTGTCTTCTGTTACTTTTACTGGTATGTCTACTTCTTTTGTTGATCCATCTGGGAATGTTACTTCTACCTTACCTGTTGTCTTACCTACTTTGTCTGTATTTACCTTAGGGTCTGTAATGTCTTTAACTGTCGCTCCATCTGGTAAG
>QWBY01000451.1_pt1 | contig 29408 bp, 19 predicted proteins | sample 1972471 | NCBI WGS metagenome assembly QWBY01 (sample SAMN09866722, study PRJNA288562) | Human gut metagenome isolate term6_stool, whole genome shotgun sequencing... | reverse complement strand
CAACGGATTCAAGCACACCGGAAAAGTTCAGATAGTCTTGAATGAAGGTGCGGACCTGTTTGAAGTCTGTCTGATTGGTGAGGATGGAGAAATCAGGGACAAGAGGGAAGACATCTACTTTGACATGCTTGTTTCCGAGGTGGATGGACTTGTGGAGAAAACCGATGATTATGAAAAGAGAGTTTCTGAAACATATAATATAATAAGGTATTAGCGGTTCTCTGAAAAAACGGGATATGTGACAAACGGCTTTCTGTGAGAGAGTAGATTTTATAAGAACTCGAAATCTCACGGGAAGCCTTTTTTATAAAACCCTGAAGCTTAAAGGATACTGAACGATCGTTGGGTATTCGAGAAGCGGATTAAAGAATGTTAAATAAAAGAGTATGGAACAGACCTATATAGCCTACCTGAGACAAAGTACGCAAAAGCAGGAAATCTCGGGACTTGGAATTGAGGCACAGAGAGAAATAATACGGAATTACCTGAAGGACAGAAAAACGGTTGCTGAATATATCGAGACAGAGAGCGGAAAGAAATCTGACAGACCCAAACTTACTGAAGCTTTGGGGTTATGCAGAAAAACAAATTCTGTCCTGATTGTAGCAAAATTGGATAGATTAAGTCGGAATGTAGCCTTCACCAGTAAATTGTTGGAGAGTGATGTCGAGATCGTATTCTGTGATTTTCCGGAGGCCAACAAACTTGTACTACATATCATCTCGTCGATAGCTGAATATGAGGCGAACCTTATATCACAGAGAACGAAGCAATCCCTGAAAGCGAAGAAAGCCAGAGGTCTGAAACTGGGAAAGCCTGAGAACCTGATGAATAATTTGGGACGGGCCATAATGAACAGTAACAAGACAAATCATCAGAAAGCTCTTGACAACCCTAACAACAAGAGAGCGATGGCATTGTTGAAAAGTCTGGTGAAAGAAGAACGGAGTTTGTCTGAAATGGCGAGAATCCTGAACAGTGAAGGGTTTGTTACAGCTATGGGGAAGGAGTTCAGAGCTTCGCAGGTGAGTATATTATTGAAAAGGTATAACTTAAAAGAGGATTGAAATTATGGAACCTAAGTATGTATTGATTCTAGACTTTTTTGTCGGCTGTCTGAATATCATAAAGCTGACAGATGAAGAACTGAAGGAATCGGAGAATTACGAAGATTTTGAATCTTTCTTATCTACAATCGAAGAGAAATATGGATTTAAACTTAATAATTGCCAGTGGATGGTTACAGAAAATTTAGACATCCATTGCTATCAGAATGGAGAAGAGACAGAACTCAATCTGTTATAGTCAAATCAAGAAGAGAAACTGAGGTAATACTTGGTTTCTTTTTTTTCTTCGGGTTGGTCGGAGATGAAAGTATGGAACGTAGTGGAATGTAATACATAACTGTAAGACAAGGTGGAATAAAAAAACGTACAAATGATGTACAAAAGCTTAAAGAGTAAGCATTTATGCAGATAATTTATTCCATCCTACGGTTATGTTTCAATATACTTCGTCTGTACTTCTGTCTCTGACTAACCCGGTATATCAGGATCACAATTTCAGTATCCATCATTCCTTTATAACCCTAAAAACTGCTCTCCTATATACTTAAAGGTTACTATTGGAAATCAGGATATTACAGGTTAAAAGGGGTAAGTCGGAGACAAGGGTATGGAACGTAAGTGGAATGTAATGCATAACTGGAAGACAAAAGTGTTATAAAAAAGTCTGCAAATGAGGTACAAATGCTTAAAGAATAACGTTTTTGTAGTTTTTTTATAACATCCTTACGGTTATGTCATACTTAGTCTCACTTCTGTCTCTAACCAACCCCTAATCAAATGAAGGTGTCGTTTACTTGTAGGTCACCATATTCTTAACCGGATGAATAGTCTCGGCATGGTTTTATACATTTTCTGCCGGCAATCATCTCATCCGGAACCGTGAATGGTGGGATAAAACAAAACGATTAGAGATTTTTTTATTCCGGTCTTTATGGTGCTGTCTGAATTTGGGTTGTGAGATTAAGGATATTTTGTTGATTGATAATAGTTGTCAGGATTGTTCATATCTTAGTTATAGTTGGGATAATTGATAATATTGATTTGTGACTGGATTTTATTCCCCACCTCAAGAGAATAGAAGAGCGGAAAAATATGGGCGAAAATGATGCTTTGTATAACCTTTTTAAACTCTACTTTATCAAAAATCAATCAAAAGATTTTATAGTTTTCCCGCCCTGCTTTCCCCGCTTCTTGCTTTTTGAGGGTAGTAAGAAACAAACAACTGCCGGATCATAATAAAGTCGAATAGAAATAGTGATTATAGTTCGTTGTCTTGTAATTGCCACCTTAAGCAAATGAAGTATATTGGAAGTGAACTGTTAAACCTATTTTAGGCCGGTGATATTGATTTTACATATGCAACATTTTCGGGTATTTAATTTGACCAATGGAGAGTAAACGGAACGCAATCAATTTTTTTCCTTATGCAATCAATTTCTTTTAAGTAAAAATCTCAATTTTAGCAAAAAAAGTTGATTTTGGGATATAATATATTTTCTTCTTTCGTTTGTTGTAGGCTCACGCCGCCTGAGTGAGTAGTATAATAATATCTTATAGTATAGTTATTATACAATTGGCTTTCAGTTTACTCTTGCATGGAGAAGCTGCCAATGTTTGCTGATAAGGTAGAGGATATTCTGTTCTGGGTGTGTAAATACCAATTCCAAGGGTGTAAATATAGCTTTCAGGGGTGTAAAACGTTCAAAGTATCAGTTGTCGCAGAATTCAGTATACTATGGTTATTATATTATACATCGGTAATTCACGCAACAAAAAACTATCTATCCTTAGAGTGTGTAAAACGCATACACACCATATATGACATAGAGAAGCCGGTTCCTTCATAATCCATCTGGTACATACGGCATGGAAAGGCTGATAAGATATTCAAAACCCACTATATATCCGTTCCGGTCTATGATGAACAGTTACAATAGAGAGTCCGGTTAGAAGTCCATAATCCGGAAGTATACAGTATCATATTTTCATAGCCTTTTTTATGACCAGCCGTAGATACCATAAATCCTGACCTGCTGTAAATATCGGATAGGACAGCAGAAAACCATTGTATTTTATCGGCTGAAGACAAGATGGCATGGGACATTGCTTTTGGACAGAAACAGTTGAGGAAAGAGAATAAGTGTCAATTGGAGAGATAAAGGTTTTAGGGTACTTCGTCCTTCTACAGTGGAAAAGATGAGGAGGTCGTTTTGTCTGTTCACTGTTTAATTGGATATAACAAGTCAAGCCTGCAATGTTTTTTATATCTCCTTTTCAAGCTTTGGGAGTTAACGGTACGCAATCAATTTTTTTTCCTTTAAAACCTATTCTTTTTAAGTGATAAACCCAATTTTAAGAAAAAAAGTTGATTTTGGGATATAATATATTTTCTTTCTTTCGTTAGTTGTAGGCTCACGCCGCTTGAGTGGGTATTATTAAGATATAAACAATGGTGAATCCTATCATACAATCTGCCTCCGGTCAACTATCCAACCACTACCATGCAACATTTCTGTACACTCTGTCTTATCCCTGGGGAGTAGCCAATGTTTTCCTTAATAAGACATGGCGTATTCAAACCGTCAGTGATTATTTATCAGGCAAGTATGGAGAGGTAATCCAAAAGATAAAAAAGGTGGATGCGAAGCCTCATATCCTTATAAGAGAAAAGCACACATCTATATGCTGCGCTTTTGGGGGAACAATAACTTAATTAATAATTTGATATGAAAGAGAAAATCAAGAATCAGAGAGGTGCCGGAAAGATTATTCCACCGCACCCAAATTTTACAGAGCTGACAAATGATGTCGGCAAGGATACCGAAGTTTTATATGGTCAAAAAGGAAAGGAGGTACGCCATGCCTAACTGGGCTGATGTGGAATACAAGTGTGTCGGTGACCCGAAGGAAGTAAGGTCGCTGCACGGGGTATTGGAGTATATTGACAAATGTAAGACTTCAATCATAGAGAACGGTTTTGGCAAATGGTGGCTGGGGAATCTGGTTGACAGGCTTGGCGGGGACTGGACAACGTTCAACTGCCGTGGGGAGATAACCGGTTACGGGCTGGACGGCAACGTGCTCACGATCAACCATTATACGGCATGGTGCGAGCAGTCCGGACTTAGGGAAAACATAGAACGGGCATTTCCGTCCGTCAAGGTGTACTACCGTGAGTGTGAACCTGCAAACAATGTCTGTTCTACCAATGATACGACCGGCATGTATTTTCCGGAACCTTACTGCCTGGACTCCTTTGACAAGCAACCGGAGTTTTTCATGACTATCGGAGATGCTGCCCGATATGTCTCCGGAATAGTGAGGAAAAGGGTGCCTTTCAAGATGAGGGCTATACACAATGCCCTGAATGGATATATGAGGTGGTCGGGTAATCAGGACATGTCATATTCCTTCCATGAAATTAGGAAAGTGAAATAAAAATCAATAATATAGAGAAACTGGGATAATACCCGGTTTCTCTTACTTATTCAGGCAAGATAGAAACTAAAGTATGGGAAGATAATAAAAAATGTTATAAAATATGGGTAATATTAGAATATATCCGAGGTATAGGTAAGCATGATTACTACCCCTTACGTAAATCACTTTATTATTGATTGTCTGATGAATATATCGCCGCTTATGATATGTTGATTGGGAAATCAGTATTTTTTTGTGGTTTGGACCATGGGCGATATTTCCAGGTGATAATTACCTGTTGTTCGGTTTCATCTATGGTTAATGAAGAGTCCGGTTAAATTCTTTCGAACGTCCATCCATATCCTCCGGAAAAAGATTGGGATGATTTGATGTGCAATTCGGAGAATAGAACAAACCGACTGGAGAATAATAAGGCTGTCAGCACTCTATTTTTATATCAGGCTGCTCGTGAGGAAAACTGGTTGACAATAATACCAACCAAATACATCAATCCACTTTCAATAAGCAGGCGAATTACAGAAAAGGAAAGAAACCGAACGGACGGATTATAACAGATGAACAATATATGCAGTAGAGGTATTCGAGAATATTGAAATTTTGCAGTGGACACTATTTTTCCCTTGTTTGTTATAGACTCACGCCATCTGGATGAACTATTAAATGGACTAATAATATAATGTTTCTATTCGTTGTATAATTTTCTTACGGTTATCTGTTTTCGTTATAATGTAGCTTGAAAAAGCAGATAACAATCTTCCATTATAGTTTCCGAGTCGTAATACAAGATAATAGAAAAGAGCTCTCTAACCAACGCAGAAAGCCCTTCCGGTAAACACTAACTAAAAAATGAATAAATTTCGACACACTTTGGGGTACAAAAATAGCAACTATTGAATATTAAGGCAAAATGAATATCCGAAGTCATAGCCGCCGGTTTATCTCTCCACACAGTCTTGGTCTTCGTACTTTGTTTTCATTATGGCTGGAAAGATGTACCAGTATAGAAAAATGGACGGCATGATATCTTTGGGTCTAAAATTATTGTTTTTGCTTCAAAAATCGGAAAGGATGATGAATAGGGGAAATGTAGGAGTGTGTTACAAAAGGTGAAGATAATGATTCAACTAAGGCAATCATTTCAGCACTACTATTCGGTTATCCATTACGATCTTGTTACCGCTTGGAATGATAATTTAAGTTTCATTATTGAAGTCGGGTATATAAGGCTCGCATCAATGTTCACCTCGCCTATGTCATTGACGATAACGGCAAACTTAATGCCACGTTTATTAGAAAGGATGTGATTTACCAACGTCGTTTTGCCACTGCCTAGATAACCGGTCAACAGCAGTATGGATTTCCATTGTATTCATAGTCATTTCTGTTATAGATTAAACTTTTTTGTATATTTATCTTTCTGCCTCTATGGTGTAGGTGAAGCTGTCCGCACGGTAGTATCCTATGTTGTATTCAATGGGAGTTCCATTGATATCATAAACAAATCTTTTCCTTATTAATATAGGGTCGCTGGATTTGATGTCCAGTTTTTCTGCGATATATTCTCCGGCCAACCGTGCGGATACTTCCTCTTTACTGGTTTTTACGATGATGTCATATTTATTTTCGAGTATCCCATAGAGAGGCTGGGTAAAGTCCTCGTCACCGGTCAGCGGTATACTCGGATTGAAATAAGAGATGAAAGATACAAAAGGATATTCTTTGTTGCCGCGTACTCTTTCCAGTACCATACATTTTGTTCCCTTTTCAGGATCTATATTGAAGAAGGTGCATATTTCTTCGGACGCTTTCTTAAAGCTGACATGCAATTCGAAATTCTTAATTTCAATTCCCAGCATTTTCATTTCTTGTGAGAAGCTCAACCAGTTCTTTACTCCTCCTGTGATACCTTTTCGCACCACTTTTGTTCCATATCTTTTTTTTCTGACCAGTAATCCCTCGAATACCAGCTTGTTGATAGCCTGGCGAAGTGTATTTCTCGATATGTTTAATTGTTCAGACAATAAAACCTCATTGGGAAGAAGTTTCCCATTTTTGTATTCCTCTGATTCTATAAGCGTTCTCAGCACTTCTTCTGCTTGAATATGAAGAGGCTTTTCTGAGTTTGGGTCTAATTTCATGGTTATACTTTTTCTGTTATTTTTTTAATATTGCAAAGATAATCCTTTTTTTCTCAAAAAATATGAGAGGATTCTTTTATTTTATTTTCAAAGAATGTATATTTGCGCAAAATATCAATATGTTCATACATACAATAAGATTAAGTATATATAATTATGAGAAAAGTGAATTACGACAAGTTCCCTTCTACAAAGATTTCGGGAACAATTCTTCGGGGATGGAATGATATTCATACCTTGCTGATGGAGTGCTTTGAGAGTAGAAAGGTACTGGCTGTTGAGCTCTATGCAGGAGTGCGTGAAGATGAAGTTATAAATGAATTGAAATCGCTGTCACCTACCTTACTCATTAATACACGTGACTTGATGAAGCCGGAAAATGAGATTAAGGAAATGACAGGGCGCTTTATGACAGAGGATGTCCTTTTTGGCTATGTGACGAACTTGTCTCTGAAAGACTATTTTGATGCAGATAAGCTGGATGTGGCCCGGAAGCAGGTAGCGACAGGTGATAGAGTGATTGTGGTGGGTTCGGGCGCTGCTATGGTAGCTCCGGCAGAAGCAACGCTGGTGTATGTTGATATGGCCCGTTGGGAGATACAACAACGCTTCCGTACACACGAAGTAAAGGCTTTGGGAGTGGATAATCGTGAAGATGCTGTATCTTTGCAATATAAGAGAGGATATTTTAATGATTGGAGAGTCCTTGACAAGTATAAGGAAGGTTTGTTTGATAAAGCAGATTTCTGGTTGGATACGCACATTGCAAACGACCCGAGACTGATTGATAGGGAGACTTTCTTTAAAGGAATAGACGCAACTGTCAAAACCCCTTTCCGCGTAGTACCTTTCTTTGACCCGGCACCGTGGGGCGGGCAATGGATGAAGGAAGTGTGTGGATTGAATCCTGAAAAAGAAAATTATGGTTGGTGTTTCGATTGCGTGCCCGAAGAGAATAGTCTTTATTTTGAGGTGAACGGTGTACGTTTTGAATTACCGTCAGTCGATTTGGTGCTGCTGAAATCAAGAGAGCTTCTTGGTGAGCCGGTAGAAGCACGTTTTGGTAAGGATTTCCCTATTCGTTTCGATTTTCTGGATACGGTAGGCGGTGGAAACCTTAGTGTGCAGGTACATCCTACCACGCAATTCATCCGTGAGAATTTCGGTATGTATTATACTCAGGACGAGAGTTATTATCTTCTGGATGCTAAGGAAGGAGCTTCGGTTTATCTTGGTTTGAAGAATGGTATCAATAAAGATGACATGATTAATGATTTGCGTGAGGCTCAGAAAGGCAATATTGTTTTTGATACGGAAAAATATGTGAATAGATTGCCTGCTAAGAAGCACGACCATTATCTGATTCCTGGTGGAACAGTACATTGTTCCGGTTCGGAGGCACTTGTGTTGGAAATCAGCTCGACACCCAACTTGTTCACATTCAAACTTTGGGACTGGCAGCGTTTGGGATTGGATGGCAAACCGCGCCCCATTAATGTGGAAAGAGGCAAGTTCGTGATAGATTGGAAACGGAATACGGAGTATGTACAAGAACATCTTGCTAACCATTTTACTGATGTAGCCGAGGGAGATGGTTGGAGAGAAGAACGCACCGGATTGCATCCGAATGAATTCATTGAGACTCGCAGACATTGGTTTACTAAATCTGTAACACATTATACTAACGGTAGCGTGAATGTACTGAACTTGGTGGAAGGTGAAGAAGCGGTGGTTGAAAGTCCGACAAGCGCTTTTAAACCATTTGTGGTACATTATGCTGAAACCTTCATAGTTCCGGCAAGTGTGGGTGAATATACAATAACTCCTTGTGGCAAGTCTGTGGGAAAAGAGTATGGAACCATCAAGGCTTATGTGAGGTTTTAACCGGAAAATGGTATTAATTAAATCTGATATAATATGTATAGACATGACCAACGTACAGTAATGACCTTGGATGCAGGAGGCACGAATTTCGTTTTTTCAGCTATCCGGGGAAATCAGGATATTGTGGAAACTATTTGTTTGCCAGCGGTTTCGGACAATTTGAATGGATGTCTGACTGTTTTGAAAAAAGGCTTTTCTGCAGTGAAAAGACAATTGGAAAATGAGCCGGTAGCTATCAGTTTTGCATTTCCTGGTCCAGCAGACTATAAGAATGGTGTGATAGGCGATTTACCGAACTTTCCGGTTTTTCGTGGAGGTGTGGCTTTGGGAGCTTTTCTGGAAGAAGAATTTGGTATTCCGGTATATATAAATAACGATGGTAACTTGTTTGCTTACGGTGAAGCGTTGGCCGGAATATTACCTTCCATTAATGAGGAACTTAAGGCTGTCGGTAATCCTAAACGTTATAAAAACTTGTTAGGCATTACGTTGGGAACCGGTTTTGGAGCAGGAGTGGTGATTGATAATTGCTTGCTGACCGGTGATAACGGCTGTGGTGGTGATGTCTGGATTATGAGAAATAAAAAATATACCGACTTGATAGCCGAAGAAAGTGTCAGTATCCGTGCAGTACGCCGTGTGTACGGAGAACTGAGCGGTGAGGCGGTTGATAATCTGACTCCAAAGGATATATATGACATTGCCGAGGGCATACTCACGGGGAATCGTGAAGCGGCTGTGCGGAGTTTTGATGAATTAGGTGAAATGGCGGGTGCTGCCATTGTCAGTGCACTTCATATTGTAGATGGTATGGTGGTTATAGGAGGAGGAGTTGCCGGTGCAGCTAAATATATTCTGCCAGGTATGATGCGTGAAATGCGTCGTTCCATATCGACTTTCTCCGGACGGGATTTCGATTGTCTGCAGATGGAAGTTTGTAATTTGATGGAGCCGGACGAATATAAGAAGTTTTTAGAAGATACAAGTTCTTGGGTTGAGGTACCTTTTACTGACAAGAAAGTATCCTATGATTGTACTAAACGTATAGGGGTGGCGATTTCAACTTTGGGAGCAAACAAGGCTATTGCACTGGGAGCATATGCTTTTGCTTTACAACAGATAGACAAGAAGATATAAGGGTTAGTTTGCTTTTTAAGTAGATAAGATTGTTTTCACGGATAACAAAAAATAATAAGACTCATTATGAATATGAAAAAAATAATATCTTTTTTTATCGTTGCTTGTTGCGCTATGTGTGCAACTGCTGCAAAAGTGGTATGGCAAATTGGCGTTGCGGATAATTCCGGAACAGAACTGGCTTTGGGCCCTTCTGAGTATAAAAAGTTCCTGGCTCATGATTTTGGTTATGAAGATCGTTACTTTTTAGTGGGGACTTCTGTTGACAAAAATGATTTCCCTTATGTGTTGCCAGGGCCTGATGATACTTGGGGAGGTACCTGGAGTACTTCCGGTTGGAGAACTCATGATGCAAATATATTGTTTGGCATTAAAAAATTGCCGAAACATGGCAAATGGAAATTGGTGGTAGACTTGGTGGATGCCAATCCGAGCCGTTCGGTGGTTAAAGTTATGGTGAATTCTGCCGAAAAGAAGTTTGAAATTAAAGGGCATTCGAAAGGAGTACTGGAGGGTAATCTTCAAGATGCCAAGGAACAAATTCTTGAATTTCCAATTTCAGCCGATGATTTGAAAAAAGGTGGAAATATGGTCACTGTTTCTGTTCTTGAAGGGGGCTGGATTGTTTTCGATCAGATACGTTTGGAAGGTGCTGACGAACTTGTTCTGGAAAAGAATAATGAATATGCTTTCTTGCGCAATGTGGCTCCGGCAGAATATGAAATGGAAATGGATGGAGCAAAAGTACAGCCTTTATTGGTTGATGTAGAGCATCTATCCGGTAACCCGAAATTGAGTGTAAAATTAGACGGTATAGATGTTTTTTCTGCGCAGTTGGACACGGCACGTTATGTATTTGAAGTACCTATGCCTGCTGTGAAAAAAAGTAGAAAGAGTGAATATCAAGTGTTTGTAGATGGACAATTGCTGGAAAAGGGTATTATTATACGTTCTCCGCAAAAGATACAGACATTTGCTGACTATGTAGATACCAAAATAGGTACGGCACATTCTCGATGGATGATTGCACCGGGACCTTGGATGCCTTTCAGTATGGTGAAGCTGAGTCCGGACAATCAAAATATGGGCTGGCAGGCCGGTTATCAACCAACTTTTGAAACTTTGGGTTGTTTCAGTCATATCCATGAGTGGACAATGGGCGGATTAGGGTTAATGCCTACTAACGGCAAGTTGTTTACTCAGGTTGGCGATCAGTTCCGTCCAGATGAAGGTTACCGTTCGCGTATTGACAAGAGGACAGAAGAAGCTCCGTTAGGATATTATAAGGTCTTCTTGACCGATACAGAAATCTGGGCGGAGGTGACAGCTACAGAAAGAGCAAGTTTCCAGAAATATACCTTCCCGAAAGATAAAGATGGACGTGTAATGATTGACCTTCATGTGCAAGCTGAATATGATTATAATCTGCTGGATGTAGATATTAAGAAGGTAAGTGATTATAGAATTGAGGGACGCTCTCATCAGATTTCTCCTCGTCCTTATGTGTGGAGTAATGACGCTGATCAGGAATATGTAGTGAACTTCGTAATAGAGTTTGATGCACCGATTAAGAAAGTAGGTGGCTGGAAGAATAAGCAAATATTGGATGGAGGCCATATATTTGGTAAGAACTTGAAAGATGCAGGACTTTATGTCGAATTTGATACGAAAAAGCATCCGGTGGTGCAGGCTCGTGCCGGTATTTCGTTGGTGAGTATTTCAAATGCTTCTGAAAATCTGCAAAAGGAAATCTCTGATAGATTTGGTTGGGATTTTGATGCGGTAGTGCAAAATCAGAAAGATGTATGGAATGGTATTTTCAACCGTCTGGATATAACTACCAATGACCGTCTGGAGAAGGTGCGCTTTTACACTAATATGTATCGTGCACTTTGCCGAAATTTGTGGAGTGATGTGAATGGCGAATGGGTGTCTCCGGACGAAAAGGTACGTAAATTTACAAATCCTGAACATGTAGCTTTAGGATGTGATGCCTTTTGGAACACTTTCTGGAATTTGAATCAGTTCTGGAATTTAGTGACACCCGAATGGAGCTCCAAATGGGTGAACTCTCAGTTGGCATTGTACGATGCAAACGGGTGGTTGGCAAAAGGTCCTGCCGGAATGGAATATATTCCGGTAATGGTGGCCGAACACGAAATTCCACAGATGGTATCTACCTATCAGATGGGTATTCGTGATTATGATGTGGAAAAGGCATTTGAAGCCATGAAAAAAATGCAGACTACTCCAGCTACACATGTTGCAGGTGGTTTTGCCGGTAATCGCGATTTGGTGTCTTATATGAAATATAAATACGTACCTATTGAATTGGGACGTTTTTCTAATACATTGGAGTATTCTTACGATGATTGGACTGTGGGACAGATGGCGAAAGCATTAGGCAAATTCTCGGAATATGCTACATTCAATGATCGCGGATATTGGTGGAAAAATGCTATTAATCCGGAAAATGGATATGCTCACATGCGTGATTCGGCCGGTAACTTTATCCCTGATTTTGATGCATTTCAAACCGGACGTAATCACCACTATGTAGAAGGTAATTCTTGGCAGCTTAGCTACTTTGTGCCTCAGGATGTACCGGCCTTGATTGACATAATGGGAGAAAAATCATTTGTGGATCGTCTGAACTGGGGTTTTGAAGTAAGTGAACCTTGGAGATACAATGCTCCCAATGACCAATATTGGGATTATCCGGTGGTTCAGGGCAACCAGCAGTCCATGCATTTTGCTTTCTTGTTCAATTGGGCCAATAAACCTTGGCTGACACAAAAATGGTCCCGTTCCATTATTGATAGATATTATGGTTGTGGCGTTGCCAATGCCTATTTGGGTGACGAAGATCAGGGCCAGATGAGTGCTTGGTTTGTGATGGCGGCTTTGGGACTGTTTCAGACTGATGGCGGTTGCAGTGTCGAACCTATTTATGAAATTGCCAGTCCATTGTATGAGAAAGTGGTTATTGATTTGGGCAAACGCTATAATCGTGGTGAAACATTTACAATTGAGGCTAAAAATGTATCCAGAAAAAATAAGTACGTTCAGAGTGCCACTCTGAATGGTGAGAAGTTGGAACGTTTCTATTTCCCCGCTGCAGAATTGCTAAAAGGTGGAGAATTGATACTGGAAATGGGTGATAAACCGAATAAGTCATGGGGGATTGCTCCATGCTCGGAAAATAAATAATGTTAGTGTCTACCGTCTTAATAAATTAATATCATGAAACGACTTTGTTTTTTGGTGATATGTATGAGTATCATTATGGGGTGTTCAACAAGTACTTCAAGCACTAAAGCTTTGGTGGACTATGTAGACCCAAACATTGGAACTGCGCATTGTCGTTGGTTCTTTTATACACCGGCTGCTATTCCGTTTGGCATGGCAAAACTGGCTCCTTCTACCGATGCGCATTTGGGAAATCCCGGTGGTTGGCAAGCAGTGGGGTATGATTTTCGTCATACTTCCATCGAAGGCTTTGCCAATTTTCACGAGTTCCAGGTAGGCGGTGTCGTATTTGCACCGACTGTCGGAGAATTGCAGACAGTACCGGGTGAGTTGGAAAATCCGGATGGCGGTTATCGTTCACGTTTCGATAAGAAAGATGAAGTGGCAGCTCCCGGGTACTATTCTGTTTTGTTGAAGGACTATGGAGTAAAGGCTGAATTGACTGCTATGAAACGAGTGGGATTTCATCGTTATACCTATCCCAAAACAGAACAGGCAAACCTTATCTTCGATATAGGTAACAAGCAAGGAGAAAGTGGTGAGGTGAAAGATGCCGAAGTACAATATTTTGAAGATGGCCGGGTGGAAGGTTATGTAATCACTTCCCCCGTATATGTTAATATTTATCAGAAAGGGGCAGATGTACGTATGTATTTCTCGGCTGTTCTTAATAAGAAGCCGGTTCAGGTAGGTACTTTTGTAAAAGATGTGGTTAATCCGGGTAAACATCAGGAAAAAGGACCAGGCGCGGGTCTTTACATGACATTCTCTACAGAAGAACAAGAGGCTGTGGAAGTCAAAGTGGGCCTATCCTATACTTCCATAGAGAATGCTCGTTTCAACCGGGAAACCGAGGCTGCGGATGTTACCTTTGACCAAGCCAAGAAGAATGCAACAGATGTGTGGAATGAATCTCTGGGCAGGATTTATGTGGAAGGAGGAAAGGAAACTGATAAAGTGAAGTTTTACACCGGATTGTTCCATGCGCTTTTGGGACGTGGATTGGCGAGTGATGCAAATGGATATTATCCTAAAAATGATGGAACGGTCGGTCGTATTGCTCTTGATGAAAAAGGTTATCCGGTACATCAGCATTATAATACGGATGCCATTTGGGGTGGTTTCTGGAATCTGACGCAATTATGGTCATTGGCTTATCCCGAATATTATTCTGATTGGATAAAAAGTCAGTTGTTGGTTTATCAGGATGCCGGTTGGTTGGGCGATGGAATCGCATGCAGTAAATATGTGTCCGGAGTAGGGACGAATTTTACGAGCTTGGCTATTGCTGCTGCATATAATTGCGGTATTCGTGATTTTGACGTACAGCAGGGATATGAAGCTGCTTTGAAGAATGAAGTAGAATGGCGTGGAAGACTTGAAGGTGCAGGTAAGATGGATGTACGTCAGTTTGTGGAACGTGGATATTCTCCTTATGAAAAGCAGTTTGATATGGTGACTCGTGAGGAAGGATCAGGGTTTGGTGCTTCACATACAATGGAATACTGCTTCAGTAGTTTTGCTGTGTCTCAATTTGCCAAACATTTGGGTAAAGAAGATGACTATAAGCTGCTCTTAGATTTGTCGAATGGCTGGAAGAATCTTTATGATCCGGAAACCCGTTTGATTCGTCCCAAGGATACCAAAGGAAATTTTCTGGAAGATTTTAATCCATTGGCTCCTTGGAAAGGATTCCAAGAAGGAAATGCCGTGCAATATACATTTTATGTCCCTCATCAGATAAATGAATTGGTAGATTTGGTAGGACAAGAAACGTTTAATAATCGTCTGGATAGTATCTTTTTGCTTTCTCAGAAAAATATTTTTGGAGGTGGGAAAGAAGTGGATGCATTTGCCGGATTGAAGACGGTGTATAATCATGGTAATCAGCCTAATTTGCATATTTCCTGGTTGTTTAACTTTTCGGGTAAACCATATCTGTCTCAAAAGTGGGTACGTGCTATTTTGGATGAGTTCTATGGCCTCGAAGGTATACATGGCTATGGTTATGGACAGGATGAAGATCAAGGACAATTGGGGGCTTGGTACGTAATGTCTGCATTGGGCTTATTTGATGTAAAGGGATTGACGGAGATTTATCCGAAATTCCAGATAGGTGCCCCTTTGTTTGACAAAGTCACTGTCCGTTTGAATAAAGATTATTATCCGGGAGAGAAATTTGTAATCGAGGCTAAGAAGCAGTCGGCAGATGATTGTTATTTGCAGGATATATATTTGAACAACCGTCCGCAAGATACTGTACAATTACCGTTTAGTGAGGTCGTAAAAGGAGGAAAACTGGTTTTAGGTTTGGGAGCTTCACCTAATGAGGAATTGATTCACTGAGAAATATGTTATGAAAAATAATCTGTTTTCTACTTCTATAGTTGTACTGCCGATAATATCGGCAGTACAACCTATTTGGGCCCAGGAAGTGTCCAATAAACCGTTGAATATTGTTTGCATTTTTACGGATGACCATGCTTTTCAGACCATAAGTGCTTACGGACATCCTATTTCAAAGTTGGCTCCGACACCTAACATTGATCGTTTGGCTGAGAATGGCATGCTTTTTACGCAATCTTTTGTAGAGAATTCCATTTCAGCTCCAAGCCGGGCGACCCTTTTGACGGGATTGTATAGTCATCAGCACGGACAGACAAGGTTGGGATGTTGTTTGAATCCACAGAAACAATGGTTTACCGAGCTGCTGCAAGAAAAAGGATATGTAACTTCAGTCTTTGGAAAATGGCATTTGAATGTTGAACCGAAGGGCTTTGACCATTATGACATTCTTTTTGATCAGGGTGAATACTATAATCCCAAGTTCCGTCGTCCTGATACAAACGGAGAATATATAAAAGAAAAAGGATATGCTACCACGTTGATAACAGATCATGCCATAGAGTGGTTGGAGAAAAACATCTCCGATGAGAAGCCTTTCTGTGTCCTTGTAAATCACAAGGCACCTCATCGTAATTGGATGCCTGATTTTCCCAATATGCATTTGTTTGAGGATGTAGATTTTCCGGAACCTGAAACGCTATTTGATGACTATGCAACACGTGGTCCGCAGATGAAAACTCAGGAGCTGACAATTGATCGGCACATGGGATATGCGTTCGATTTTAAGGTGAGAGAATTGAAGGACGAACCTACATTGCAATATATTAGAGACAGTTGGCCGATGGCAATGGCTGAGATGGATAGCGAACAGCGTGCCACATGGGAAGCTATATATGATAAAAAAAATGAAGAGTTCCTGAAAAATCCTCCGGTTGGAAAGGATTTGCTTCGGTGGAAATATCAACGGTATGTCAAAGAGTATTGCCGGACTATCCGTTCGGTAGATGAACAAGTGGGGCGTTTGCTTAATTATTTGGAAGAAAAAGGAATTCTGGATAATACAGTGATAGTTTATACCTCTGATCAAGGTTTTCTGTTGGGAGAACATGGGCTGTATGACAAGCGCTTTATGTATGAGGAGTCTTTCCGTACACCTCTGATTATTTCGTGCCCTTCTTTAGTCAAAAAACATTCGGTATGCAAAGAACTGGTACAGAATATTGATTTGGCACCGACTTTCCTGAGCCTTGCAGGGGTGGAGGCACCGAAAGAAATGTCCGGGCGCTCTTTGTTACCGTTGTTTAAAAATGGGAAGGCGGAAAATTGGCGAAATGAGTTATACTATCATTTTTACGATTATCCGGCAGTGGGTAGTGTACGCAAACATGATGGCATTCGCACTGAACGCTACAAATTGATTCATTGGTATGGAGAGGGTAGTGGGAATGATGAAGCTATTGACTTTTGGGAATTGTATGATTTGAAAAAAGATGTGATGGAGGTCAATAATGTATATGATAATCCGAAGTATGCAAAGGTACGGGAAGCACTGACAGTTCAATTGGAAAAACTGCGTAAAGACGTGGGGGTAACAGAATAAACAATTTATATAAAAATCCATGAAAATGAAAAAACAAAACTCTATAATGACAGCTTTTCCGGTGCTTTTCGGTTTCTTTGTGATGGGCTTCTGTGATATTGTCGGTATTTCATCAGACTATGTTCAGCGTAGTTTTAACTGGTCACCTATGATGACCGGATTTGTACCTTCAATGGTGTTTGTTTGGTTCTTGTTTTTAGGTATTCCGGTAGGTAATCGGATGAATAAATGGGGACGTAAGAATACCGTACTTGTTAGTATGGTGATTACAATTGTAGGTATGATTCTGCCATTATTGGCGTATGATAGTGTGACTTGCATGGTGGCTTATGCCTTGTTGGGTATAGGAAATGCTATTTTACAAGTTTCTTTAAATCCGTTGCTTAATAATGTTATAACTAACAAAGCTTTCCTGACAAGTAGTTTGACAGCTGGGCAGGTAATAAAAGCGGCCTCTTCTTTGGTCGGTCCGGAGATTGTATTGCTGGCTGTCCATTATTGGGGGATGGATAAATGGTATTATTGCTTCCCCATTCTTGGTTTCATCACTTTATTGTCGACAGTTTGGCTGATTGCAACTCCTATTGAACGGGAAAGGAATGTTGTGTCGGATAGTAGTCTTTCCATGAGGAATACGTTTGCTTTGTTGAAAGACCGGACTATTCTATTACTGTTTTTAGGAATTTTCTTTATTGTAGGCGTGGATGTGGCGACAAACTTTATTAGTTCGAAACTTATGTCTATCCGTTTTGGATGGTCTGATGAGCAAGTAAAATTTGCTCCTCAAGTCTATTTCCTTAGTCGTACGATTGGTGCTTTGTTAGGAGCGTTCTTGTTGACCCGTATTGCAGAAATGAAATATTTCCGTATAAATATTGTAGCTTGTGTCGTTTCGCTGTTAGTTTTAATGGGAGTGGAAAAGGATGTGGTGAATATAGTTTGTATTGGTGCAGTAGGCTTTTTTGCTTCATCTGTTTTCTCTATTATTTATTCAATGGCTTTGCAGGCGCGTCCGGAGAAGGCAAATCAGATTTCCGGTCTGATGATTACAGCGGTTGCCGGAGGTGGAGTGGTAACTCCGGTTATAGGTTTTGCCATCGGTACTGTCGGTATTATCGGTGGTGTTGTGGTGACGTTGGCCTGCGTATTATATCTGACGTATTGCGCTTTTGGTATAAAAGTAATTTCTTGTGTAAAGTGATTCGTTTTTTTTGATACTATATAATGTATCATCATTTTAATTTTTTAAGCGTCTTCATTTTCGAAGACGCTTTTTGTGTTTTTATGGTTTTTGGGGGGATGATGATTTAACCCAAAGCGGTTATTAGAGATTTTCTTGCGCAAAGTGCAAGTAAATTACTCCACACAAGACACATTTTACTCGATAAGTATTACTTCCTGCAAATAATATCATATTTTTTGCACAGAAAGAAAGCTGTTCTTTTAATGACCGGTTTGGGTTTAATGAGAATATATATATATGATTTTATTAATGTATAAACATCTTGATGTAATGTGTAGTCATTTTATGTGCTGCATATTTTGTTAAGTCATTATTTTGACGTGTTGATTTATATTTCCTATTTTTTTTAGATTGCCCTATGTTAATCATTTTATTATCAGTTGTTTATGTGATGTAAAAGGCTGGGTTTGTTTTTTTTGTAATAATTTATTAAATATATGTTTAATCTTTTAATTTATTATGGTTCATTTTTTTATTAAAAAAACTTTGTTTTGTTTTTGCTTTTTATTTTTATTATATATCTTTGTTGCGATTATATGTACGAACATATATGGCACATTTTGATTCTTTATTGAAAGTGCTTTATGTGTTTAGCTATTTGATTAAATACTAATACTTTGTGGCATGAAAAAAATCATTACCGTTATTTTGCTATTAATGATGTCCGTTGCCGGATATGCACAACGTGTTTTTGTGTATAAACAGTTGGATGAAAGCTTAATCAAAGTATCTGCCAGCAGCGAATTGGACAAAGGGGCTGTTTATTCTGCAGTTAATGGAGATGGAATGCAGGGACGTTATCATGTGGCTCATAACTTGGGGCATGGTATGTGGCTGTCTAAAGCTTCTAAAGAGCCAGTTCGTTACAATAAGTCTACTCATGAGGGAGCTGTCTGGTTTTTGTGTGATTTTGGCAAGAGTGGGAAATGTCCTGAAATAGATTTGATTCAGATATGGAACTATAATCAGAATGAGCACACTCGTCGTGGACTCAATAAGGTATATATAGAGTATTCGGAGGATGGAAGTAAATGGCAGTTATTAAAGAATGGTGGCTTGGAATATTATTTAATTCCTGAATCTGTGGGACGTAATCCTGAATCAGTGGATTTCTCTTTGGATACGAAAGGTATAAAGGCTCGTTATATATGTTTTACGGCTGCGGCGGATGGAGAAGGCAATCATTATGACCGTAAGAATCCGGTTGTGATGCAGGAAGCTGCTGATATGCATCAGAATGTGGATTACTATGGCTTGAGTGAAATTCGTTTTTATAAAGAAACAGTGGTTCCTGTACAATCATTGGGAAAGCTGGATGATATTTCTTTTGTGGCCGGGCAAGGCTATTTAAAGAGTTCTGAAGGTCCTAGACGAGAATTCTTATTACGTTTTAATACTCCATTGTATGCTGGAGCTACCATAACATGTCAATTAGGTGATAAAATATGGAAAGCTGAGGTAGGGGCTTCAAAGATTGGGGTAGATGAGTACAAAGGCTGTTTCCCTGCTGGATATATGGAAGAAGCTTCTTCTTTGGAGATAAAGGTGAATAGTCGTCAAGGTTGCGTGGAACGTGAATATGAAGTGCCGGGAGCAAGAAAATGGACTGTTTGCTTTTTTCCGCATTCTCATTTGGATATCGGATATACACATCGCCAGGATGATGTGATGAAACTTCAATGGCGTAATTTGGAACGCGCACTCGATTTAGCTGAGCGTACTAAAGAATATCCGGAAGGTTCACGTTACTGTTGGAATACAGAGGCTACATGGGCAGTTGCCGGATATTTGAAAAAATATGCAGGTACCGAAAAGGCTGAACGTTTGAAGCAGGCCATTCGCGATGGTGTTATTAATGTTGACATGTCTTTGGGGAGTATTCTGACCGGGATTAGCCGACAAGAAGAATTGATGCATATTTTTGATGATGCACATTGGATTAGCGATGAAGTGGGAGTGGAGCTGAATACTGCAATGATGAGTGATGTGCCTGGGCAAGCTTGGGGATTGGTCACTGCAATGGCTAAGAATGGAGTGAAATATTATTCACCCGGACCGAATTATGTACCTTTTTATGGGAGGATAGGAAATGACCGTGCTGCTGCTTTACATGTCAGATGGGGTGATAGACCTTTTTATTGGCAATCTCAATCAGGTACTGATAAAGTACTTGTATGGCAGGCAGGGCGCGGTTACTCATGGTTTCATGGCTGGTTGGCTAACCGTATCGGAGTTTGTGGACTTGAGCCAATCTGGGACTATTTAACAGAATTAGAAACTGAGGAGTTTCCATATCAAACTTGTTATTTGCGGTATACAGTTCATGGTGATAACGGACCTCCCGATCAGTCAATGTCTGATGTAATCCGTGAGTGGAACGAACGTTATGAGTCTCCTCAATTCCGTATATCAACTGCCCGTGAGTTCTTTATGAAATTCGAAGAACAATATGGCGCTGAATTACCCGTCTTTGCTGGTGACATGACTCCCACTTGGGAAGACGGAGCGGCTTCTACTGCTTGTGAGACAGCAATGAACCGTACTACTGCTGCACGCTTGGCACAGACTGAAACTATTTGGAGTATGCTTCATAAAACAGACGCTTTCCCGGATAAAGCTTTTAAAGAAGCATGGAAAAATGTGATACTGTTTTCTGAGCACACTTGGGGGGCTTCTGCCAGTGGACCCGAGCCGTATTCTAAGTTTACAAAAGACTTGTGGGAAGGGAAAAAAGCTTATGCTGATAATGCAAGCAATCAGTCTCAAGTTCTGTATAAACAAGCTTTGAATCCATTGCAAGTCGACAAAGGTGGAGACTTTGTACATGTGCTGAATACAAATCTTTGGAATCGTACGGATGTAGTGTTTCTGGATTCGGTAGTTGATTTGGATGAAAAAGAATTGATAACCAGTACTGGTGAAAAAGTGGAAACACAGCGTTTGCATGATGGCCGTTGGATTTTTGTAGCTGAAAACATACCACCACTTTCATCAGAGGTGTATCAAATCGTCTCGAAGAAAAAGAGTTCGAGACGTTTCGTTTCCATGATTGCAGAGAATAAAATATTAAATAATGGAATTGTACGTGTTGAAATTGATGAGGTGAAAGGTACAATTTGTTCTTTGAAAAGAGTTGGTGACTCTTATGAATATGCTTCGAATAACGGTTTGAATGATTATTTATATACTGGAAGATATGCTTCTGACCCACAGGGAATCGAACAGATATTAAATATAAGAGTGTTGGATGATGGAGCGGTTGCTGCTACACTGCGTATAGAGTCCAAGGCTCCAGGATGTAATGCTTTATGGCGTGATGTGACAGTTTACAAAGGGATAGATAGGGTAGATATTTGTAATACGTTGGATAAGCAGGATATTTTAGATTTTGAAAATGTGCGTTTTGTTTTTCCGTTCAATATTCAGCAGCCTGAAATTACAATGGATCTTGCCATGAGTGAAATTCATCCTGAGCGCGAACAACTGGAGGGAGTAAACAAACATTATTATTCATTGCAAAATGGATTGGCTGTAGGAGATTTGGAGCATGCGGTCTGTCTGACTACCATTGATGCGCCTTTTGTTGAACTGGGTTCGCCGTCAGGGCTTGATTATCGCCTGAATCCCCGTCATGGATATGGCTGGTGGCAGTCTGCCAAGATATCGCCGATTGTCTATTCATGGGTAATGACGAATACATGGAGGACTAATTATAAAGCATCACAAGGAGGTACAGCGAAGTTTCGCTATTCCTTGCAGCCTTGTAATCCGCTTGACCTGAAATTGAAACAGCGAGGAGCTGAGCGCGAGATGGAATTGGTGGCTGTAGCCAGTCATTCTTCTCAGAATATAGAGCAGTTGTTTCGATTGAAAGGACGCCATCGTATTGCATTATCCAGTATCAAACCTGCTGACGATGGAAAGGGTTATATTGTCTGCCTGCACAATATGGGTAAGCAGAGTGTTTGTTCATCATTTGTTTGGGGTAGTATAAGGCCGCGTGAAGTAAGTGTATGTGATTATCGTCAGAAGGCCTTAAGACCTTTTAATGACAAGATGTTTTGGATGAAACCTTATGAATATATCATGTTGAAAGTAATAATAGAATAATCATCAAATTGCAATTTTAAATTTAATAAGTATGAAAAAGTTAGTGGTACAGAATCTTTTAAAGGTTTGGTTGTGTGCAATGGTGTCGTTCATGGCAGTGACGTTGTATGCACAAGGGGGCTCTTTTAAGGTATCGGGTACAGTAAAGGACAACACCGGTGAGCTGGTGATTGGCGCCACTGTCATTGATACCAAGACAAAAAATGGATGTGTGACGGACATTGATGGAAACTTCTCTTTGGAGGTGACGCCAAATTCGTCGATTAAAGTAAGTTTTATCGGGTATAAGTCACAGACGATTGCCATCAAGGCAGAACAGAAGGTTTATAATGTCATCCTTCAAAGTGACAATGTTTTGATTGATGAACTGGTAGTGGTAGGCTATGGAGTAAAAAAGAAACAGACATTGACCGGTGCTGTATCTGCCGTAAACACGAAGGACATTGTTTCTACAAAAAATGAAAGTTTACAGAATATGCTGACTGGTAAGATTGCCGGTTTACGTGTGGTTCAAAATTCAAGTGAGCCGGGAGCTTTCAATACATCGATGGATATTCGTGGACTGGGGAATCCATTGGTGATAATTGATGGTATTCCTCGCAATAATATGGCACGCGTTGATCCGGAAGATGTTGAGAGTATTTCTGTTTTGAAGGATGCCTCTGCTTCTATCTATGGTGTGCGTGCTGCCAATGGCGTGATTCTTATTACCACCAAAAAAGGTGCGCAAGGGAAACCGGAAATTAATTATTCGGGTAGCTTTACTTGGCAAATGCCTTCCAATTTCCCAGACTTGGTTACTTCACAAGAATGGATGACATTGGCTAATGAAAAGGGACGTCATAATGTAGATGGTGGAGGAGCTTCTTATTCTGATGAAGAAATAGCCGCTGCGCAGACTACAGATTGGAAATCAGCAGTATTACGTGGTTCTGCGCCTCAGACACAACATTCCATCAATATTTCAGGTGGGACGGAACGTGTAAATTATTATGCGAGTGTTGGCTATCAAGCGCAACAAAGTTTCTTGCAGACAGATGATATGAATTACGATAAATGGACAATGCGTAGTAATCTTTCTGCCAATATTACTAAGAATCTGAAATTGGATGTTAATCTTTCAGGTTTGATGGATGAGCGTAATACGCCGCATTATGGTGCTTATGATATTATTCGTGGTCTTTGGTTGATGCAGCCGATGGATCCCATTTATCAGGAGAATGGCGGTTTTACCCAGCCTTCAAACTCTACTTTGATGAATCCGGTGGCGATGATGGATAAGGATGTTGTAGGGTACAAGACCTATAAGAGTAAATGGTTTCAGTCAAGTTTTTCATTGAGTTATGATGTGCCTTGGGTAGAAGGATTGAAGCTAAAGGGGTTGTATAGTTACGATTATATAATGAATGACAATAAGCAGTTTGAAAATACTTGGAAATCATATCGAGACGATCAGGTATGGACACGTAATGACCCTCCTAAGGTGGGTCGCACATTCTATTCAAAAGATAATACTTTATGGCAAGTACAAGCTAATTACTCTCGTGAGTTTAATGGGCATAATATTGATGCGATGCTGCTGTTTGAGGAATCGACTTATAAGGGGGATAACTTTAATGGCAAGAAGGAACTTTCTATTCCTATAGATCAAGTCTTTGCCGGAAATGCTGATAACCAGCAATTTGGACAGAGTACTGATGCTTCTGCCTTGTTTGATAATGCCAATCAAGCATTGGTAGGGCGTGTAGCTTACGATTATAAGTCCAGATATCTTATTGAATTTGCTTTCCGTTATGAAGGTTCTTCAAAATTCCCTGCAAATTCACGTTGGGCTATGTTTCCTTCAGTGTCAGGGGGATGGCGTGTCTCTGAAGAAAAGTTCTGGAAAGAATCTTCTTTGAATTTCATTAATAACCTTAAAATACGTGCTTCTTGGGGTAAGATGGGAGACGATGGTGCTTTAGCGTATCAGTTCCTTAATGGTTATACGTATCCGGTAGGTGGGGCAGCATATGCGATGCCGGGCGGTGCCATTTTTGATGGCTCATTTGTCAATGCTTCTGCAACAAAGGGATTGGCTAATCAAAGCATCTCATGGATTGAAGCTAAAACTTTTGATATAGGTTTTGATTTGGAAGCATGGGATGGCTTATTGGGATTGACTGTTGATTATTTCCGGCGTGATCGTGATGGACTACTGACCACTCGTGCAGCGAGTCTTCCGGGAGTAGTGGGAGCCGCATTGCCACAAGAGAATCTGAATGGAGATATGACCCGTGGATATGAAATAGAAATAAGTCACCGTAATACCATCAATGAGTTCAGCTATGAGATAAAAGGAAATTTCTCTTATGTTCGTTCTAAAAATAAACACATCGAAAGATCTCGTAAGGGTAACTCCTATCTGAACTGGAAAGAATCATTTGACCCTACTAAAGATGGGACTTCTAGTAATCGTTACAAGGACATTTGGTGGGGATATGGGGCCGGTGAACGTTTTACTTCATGGGACCAGATTTATTATAATCCTATTTATATTGGTCGTGGTTCTGTACTCGGTGATTACAACTATGAGGATTGGAATGGTGATGGTTGGATTAATTCATTAGACGAACATCCTTTGACAAATACTGGAGAACGTCCTTTGATTAATTTTGGTCTGACGCTTAATGCAAGTTGGAAAGGATTTGATGTGAGCATGTTGTTGCAGGGAGCTGCCAAACGTCATATCTCTTATGATGAGTTGCTTTACAATCCATTGTGGGCCAATACAAATGCTTTGGATCAATTTATGGATCGTTGGCATCCTGCTGATAGCCATGCAGATCCTTACGATCCGGCCACTAAATGGATTAGCGGTCATTATGCTTACACTGGTTCATTGCCGAACCGGAATTCAGAATTCAATATGCAAAATGCTGCTTATCTGCGTTTGAAAACAATTGAGGTGGGATATAATCTTCCTAAACCATGGTTGACTAAAATTGGTGTACAAGGGCTGCGTGTCTATTTAAGCGGTTATAACTTGTTTACCATTACCGGATTGAAATATTGTGATCCTGAATTCCCGTCAGGCAATTATGGATATAACTATCCTTTGAATAAAACGGTTACTATTGGAGCAAATCTTAAATTTTAAATGAATATCAACATGAAAATCAAAAAATATATCTTCGCATTTGCATTATGCATGGGGTCATTGACTTCTTGTGTAGATCTGGACATCCCACCAATGAATATTGTTGGTGATAATGATATTTTTGGAAGTACGGCGGGGGTTACAAGCTATATGGCCCGTCTATACAGTACGTTGCCTGTGGAAGACTTCCGTTATTCGCATGCAAACATGTTCTTCTCAGGAGGTGCTAACTTTGCGCAGCCTTCTTGTTTGACAGGTGAAGCTATCAGCCGCGACACGAAAGGAGCGGAAGTTGAAAAGGCTAATTATTGGGACGCTGCGTATGCCTTAATACGTGAAACGAACTATTTTATAGAAACACTCCCCAAATATGCTGATTCACATTCTGCTGCTGAAATTGAAAGTTTGTTGGGCGAAGCGCATTTCATCCGTGCTTATACTTATTTTGCATTAGCTAAGCGTTATGGTGGTGTACCCATTGTCAGCACAGTGATTGATTATCCGGCTACAGTAAGCATTCCTGAAACACAATTGTTCCGTGATTCGGAAGAGGCTGTCTGGGATTTTATTTCCAGTGATTTGGACTACGCTATTGCGCATTTGTCTGTAAAGAACCAAAAAGGACGTGCCAATAAATATGCGGCCGCAGCTTTTAAATCACGTACTATGCTTTATGCCGGAAGTATTGCCAAATATAATGATGTGAATGAAGTTTATAATGATGCGCGTATTTGCGGAATTCCAGCAAATCGTGCTGCCGATTATTTTAAACAGGCTTATGAAGCATCGAAGATTGTTGATGAAGGAGGTTATGCTCTTTACAAAGGGGACTGGGCAACTAATAATAAAGATGCACAATATACTAATTTCGTGAATATTTTCTTGAAAGATACGGAAGAGAATATTTTCGTGAAATATTTTGATTACCCGGACTGTGTACATTCATATGATTGTTTTGCACAGCCTACGCAAACCTCTACCGGTGGTAGCAACACAGAAATTTGTCCTACATTGGATTTTGTAGAAATGTTTGAAGGTTTTGAGAAAGATGCCGATGGGCATTTTGCCAACATGAACACGGAAGGTTATTATAAATTGTATGAAACAACAATGGAACCTTTCAAGAATGCCGAACCTCGTTTGCGTGCTACTGTATTGCTGCCGGGTGACGAGTTCAAGGGTGAATCCATTGAAATCCGTCGTGGTATCTGGGTTGGAGAAGGTGATAAAATTTCTCCTCTTCTTCCTTCAGAAGATACCTATGGCTTTTATGATGATTATAGTGCTTATGCTAACGATGCGACGAGTTTGCTGAAATTGGCCAGTCGCGAATCGCAAAATACGGATGCTAATGCAATTCAGTTAAAGGATGGTACAATGATGAAGCGTGCAGGGAAAAGTGGTACAGTGAAGAATCAGGAGATAGGCTGTACGGTTTCTGGTTTCCTTATTCGTAAGTATCTGAATCCTGAACAGAAGAATACAACTTGGAATCAGTCTGTTACAGATTGGATTGATATCCGTTATGCAGAAGTATTGCTCAATCGTGCCGAGGCGGCTATGGAACTTGCAGCTGCGGGTAGTGTTACCGATGATGCCGGTAAGAATTATGTAGAGGAGGCTTTCCGCTGTGTGAACCTTATTCGTGAACGTGCAGGTGCTACGTTGCTTGCTTCTTCTGCAGAAACTTCAATTGATGTAGTGCGTATAGAGCGTCGTAAAGAGCTTGCTTTCGAAAATAAAACTTATTGGGATTTGAAGCGTTGGCGTATTATTGATGATGAGCAGTCTACACGCAGATATCGCACTTTGCAGCCATTCTTTGCAGCAGATGCCATGAAGTATTTCATGGATATCAAGGAGCAGGAATATGGATATACTTATACTTATGATACACGTAATTATTATCAGCAGATTCCGACTGGTGAAATCACCAAGAATCCGAACTGTAAACAAAATCCAGGTTATTAATTATAAGAAACGAAACATTCAATTATGAAAAAGTTAACATATATTTTGTTGTCCTTATGCTTATTGGTAAATTTTACCTCTTGCGATGTGGATAATTATGGAGAACCTGAAGAAACTTTCCGTGGTGCTTTTATTGATAAGGAAACCAAAGAACCTTTCCAAACAGCTATTGGTAATACCGGCATTCGTATCCGTATGATGGAGTATAGCTGGAGTGATACTCCGGAACCTTATGATTTTAATTGTATGCAGGATGGTACTTTCCAGAATACCAAAATATTTGCAGGCAATTATGGTATTATTCCTGAAGGTGCTTTTGTACCATTGGATGAAGAGATTATTGATATAAAAGGTACTGTAGAGAAAACTTATGAGATTGAGCCGCTGTTGCGCGTGAAATGGGTAGGCGAACCTCAGGTCAATGCAGATGGTACTGTGGAGGTGAAGGTTATAATTACTCGTGGTACAAATAATCCGGATTACCAACAACCGCTTACCGAAGCTTGGCTATTTGTGAGCGAAACGAGTTATGTCGGAGATTTCAGCTTCAGTCCGCGTTTTTCTACTCAGTTGTTAGGGGCAGCTTTAACCGATGTTTTAGGTAAAGAAATTACTATTAAGACAAAAGGACAATTCCCTGATTATTCGCGTAAATTCTTTTTGCGTGTAGGTGCTCGTACTACAAAAAGCTTTAGCGGTACCAATCGTTATAACTATACAACAATTAAAGAAATCACAACTATAGCACGTAATTAGTAATAATCTGGATGAGAGTGTATTGGAACCTTGATAAGCACATTGTTTGGTCTGGGTTTTTACACTCTCATCTCTTTTATAGATATTAATATGAAACAGTCCTTTTTTATTTTTATGGTAATTACCCTTATGTTACCTCAGTTCGTTTCTGCAAAAAGGGGGAAAAATAGTTCACAACTTACTGTTATTTCTTATAATATGCGGTATGGTACGGCAGAGGACGGTGTTAATGCATGGGAATTCAGAAAACCAGCTACTGTAAAAATGATTAAAAAGCATAAGCCTGACATTTTGGGAGTTCAGGAAGCTTTGGATTTTCAGCTGGCGTTTATTCTTGAGAATTGCACGAACTATGAGGCTGTAGGTGTCGGACGCATTGATGGTAAGCACGACGGAGAGCATGCTTCAATAATGTATAATAAGAAAAAAATAGAATTGTTGGAGTGGGGTAATTTTTGGCTTTCTTCAACTCCTGAAATTCCTTCTATAGGATGGGATGCTGCATGTACCCGTACTGCTACATGGGCACTTTTGAAGGATAAAAAGACAATGGAGAAATTTTATTACGTTAATACTCATTTGGACCATGTCGGCAAAGTGGCACGGAAGGAAGGTCTGAATCTCATCTTAGAAAAGATACAAAAGATTAATCCTGATAATTTTCCATTAATTTTGACCGGAGACTTTAATATGGATAATACGGATTCTTCCATACAAGAACTGAATGAAAAAATGACAGATGCTAGAACCTCTGCTAAAAAAACGGATTCTTTTGGTACTTTCAATGGATGGGGGACTCGTAGCTCCATTATAGATTATATTTATTATAAAGGGTTTAAAATGTGTATGGAATACGTTACAATTCGAGAAAAATATGCAGGAAAACCTTTTATTTCTGATCATTATCCGATAAAGGGAGTATTAGAATTCTAGTAGTTTTTTTTTGATATTGTTTGGGCATTAGTAATATTGTAGTTGATTAAAAGTGCAAAGTAGCTTTACAGAACATAGAATGAAATAAAAATAGTAGTATGGTTGGAGAGGAGCGGACGGTTAATGTCTTGTTGGTGCATCACGTACCGTCCGTTCCATAACCCACCAAGGAAGGAGGTCGAGGCAAAGATAAAGATTAAGATTGAATAAGCAAAATGTTTGCTTTTCCGTTGAAAGGATAAATACGGAAACAAGTAACAATGGAGGTATTTAAAACAAAAAAGTAAAAATAAATCATTAGTGTCCGGAGAAATTTTACCACAGCGTTAACTGCTGCTCGACCTCTCCCTCCGGAACATTTATAGAGAGGTCAGTATTGTTAAACAAATCTCGG
>QWBY01000690.1_pt1 | contig 29597 bp, 26 predicted proteins | sample 1972471 | NCBI WGS metagenome assembly QWBY01 (sample SAMN09866722, study PRJNA288562) | Human gut metagenome isolate term6_stool, whole genome shotgun sequencing... | reverse complement strand
CTCTCAGGATCTTAGCTTCAATGGCAACCTGAGCGTGACGAAGAATTGGCACTTCAACTTCTCCGCCAACTATAATTTCCAGCTCAATAAGATCACCAATATGTCGTGCAACCTGCAGCGTGACCTCCACTGCTGGTCAATGCGTGCCAGCTTCATCCCGGTGGGACCCTACAAGTCATACAACTTCTCCATTGCGGTCGATGCCTCTCTCCTCCAGGACCTGAAGTATCAGGAGAGCAGCCATCCACAGCGTACCAATCCCTGGTACTACTGACCTATGAGGCAGGATAGCCTGCACTGAATTACCAAGGAGTGGCTCCGACAGATGTCGGAGCCACTCCTTGGTGTGCCAGAGATTCGTCAATACTTGATGAACGACCTTGGTATTTTTCGCATCAGGAGGGGACAAATAGCAATACTGAGCTGTACCTTTTTCCACGCTCTCAGCCGGTAAATGTGTACCTTTACGTCCGAGAATTTCGTATGATAGATCGCAATACCATTGACCGCATCATGGAGCGCGCCGACATCGTCGACGTGGTGGGGGACTTCGTGGCGCTGAAGAAGCACGGCAAGGATTACATCGGTCTGTGCCCTTTCCACGATGACTCAAGACCCTCCTTTAACGTCTCCACGAGCAAAAACATCTGTAAGTGCTTTGCTTGTGGCGTGGGAGGAACACCGGTTTCATTCTTAGAGAAATACCTGCACCTTACTTTCCCCGATGCCATCAAGTATCTTGGGAAGAAGTATGGCATCCCTGTCGTCGAGACACAACTCTCTGCCGAGGAGCAGGAGGCGCGCACGGAGCGAGATAGGCTGCTATCTGCCAATGCCTTTGCGAGAGATGCCTTCACCAACGAACTCCATAATGGCAACGAGGGGCGACTCGTCGGGCTGAAGTACTTCCGCGACCGAGAGCTGAGTGATGAGACCATCAAGCAATTTGAGCTCGGATACTCACCGAGAGATCGTCACTTCCTCTACTCTCTTGCGAAAGAGAAGGGAATTTCGCCCGATGCCTTAGAGCAGGTCGGGCTACTCTTCCGGACCGATGACGGACAGTACATCGACCGATACCGCGACCGCGTCATCTACCCCATCCACTCAATTAGCGGCTCGATCGTAGGCTTTGGGGGCAGGATCTTGGTCAAGAAGGAGAATACGGGGAAGTACATCAATTCGCCCGCCTCCTCGATCTACGACAAGAGCCGTGAGCTCTACGGGCTCTACTTCGCCAAGCAGGCGATCGCCAAGAAGGACAAGTGCATCGTCGTGGAGGGCTATATGGATGTGCTGTCAATGCATCAGCGAGGGATAACCAATGTGGTCGCCAGCTCTGGAACTGCCCTCACGACGCAGCAAGTGCAGAAGATCAATCGCTTTACCTCCAATCTCACCTTTATCTTCGACTCCGATGCTGCCGGCATCAAGGCGGCCATGAGAGGACTGGACGTGGGGCTGGAGCGCGGGATGAGTCTTCATACGGTGCTGCTACCCGAGGGCGAGGATCCGGACTCCTTCGCTAAGACCCATACAGCAGAGGAAATCGAGCTGTACATCAGAGAGCATGAGGAGGATAGCCTGCGCTTCAATGCCCGGGTCCTCTCGGAGCAAAATGGGACTGATACCCCTCAGGGGATAGCGGATACCGTGGCGGTCATTGCTGAGTCGATGGCACATATCCAGGATAAGCTCATCCTGGATATCTACGTCAAGGATATGGCACCTCGCCTCGGTGTCGAGCCGAAGCACCTATTGGAGCGGATCCAAAAGCTGCAGCAGCAACAGAGGAATACCATCCGACGGGAGTGGCAAAACACACAGCACCGTCAGGAGCAACAGAAGCGAGAAGAGGACGAGGCAGGTGCTTCCACCACTTTCGGTTCCTCAAAGTCCAAGGGTCAAGCGACCGCGCCCAACGAGAGGCTCAATCCCTTTGAGATCACGCTACTGGGGGAGATTATGAAGAACGGGCTCATGGAGATACCCGACTACGAGATAGAGCCCGGGAGATATGGATGTAGCCTGATCCAGGTGGTACAGAAAGAGACGAAGGACCTGCGGGAGAGTGGTACCCTTACCACACACTTCTGCACTATACTTGATGAGGTGGAGCGACTATATGAGGAGGAGCCCAATCCCGACATTACAAAGTATCTCTCCTGGCACGAGGATCCAGTGATCCTGCACACGGTGGCAGATATGCTGATGAATGAGGAGGAGCTGAGCGAGATGCACTCCACCTACGTCAGCGAGGCCTCCACACCGACAGAGGTGGTCAGTAGGGTTATGAGGACGATCCTGAGCTACAAGTACGACTTTGTCCTCAGGCAGATCTCGGACCTGCTGCAGCAACTTCAGTCTATCCCCACAGATCATCAAGAGGGTGACGAAGCACTGGATGAGAAGTCAATGGAGCTGCTCTCTGAGCTGGCGAACCTAAACCAGATGAAAGTAGATATGAGTCGGATGCTGGGGGATCGCATACTTACCCCGACCCTTAAGCTACAACCACGACAACATTAGAAATAACGCATAATATAGATGGAAAACTACTTACTTGAGGCGAGAGATATTGTCAAGGATTTCTCCGCACATCGAGCTCTCGATCACGCAAGTCTGAGGGTCGAGCGTGGTAAGATCCATGGTCTCCTTGGACCTAATGGCGCCGGGAAGACTACACTTATCCGCGTCCTTACCCGCCTCACCGTGCCGGACGAGGGGGAGATCACCTTTGCAGGACATCCCTTCACCAGCAAAGACCTAAGGCATATCGGTTATCTTCCGGAGGAGCGCGGTCTTTACCCTAAGATGAAGGTGGGCAAGCAGGCTCTCTACTTTGCTCAGCTCAAGGGACTGGAGCGTAAGGAGGCCGAGAGGAGACTGCGCGAGTGGTTTGAGCGACTTGACATCATCGGCTGGTGGGACAAGAAAGTGGGAGAGTTGAGTAAGGGAATGGCTCAAAAGGTGCAATTCATCTGCACCATTATCCACCAGCCGGACCTGCTGATATTTGACGAGCCGTTTAGCGGATTTGACCCGATCAATGCGGAGATCCTGAAGCGGGAGATGCTTCGCTTGAGAGATGAGGGTCACTCGATCATCTTCTCTACCCACGATATGTACAGCGTGGAGGAGCTGTGCGACAACATCACACTCATCAACCACTCTCACGTGGTCCTCGATGGGGACATCCACGAGGTGCGTAACGACTATAGGGGAAATCTCTATCGGATCGTCTACGACTCCGAGATTGAGCTCCCCGAGGAGGTAAAGGAGAAATTTGTCTTCCGCACCAATGAGACCAACCTGTATGGTCAGCACACACTGGTGCTCGAGAATACCCCGGGGATGAGCTCACGAGAGTTGCTAGCGACCTTTGGACCCATCGGGGAAGTTGTGAGCTACGAGGAGATCATCCCGAGTATGAATGATATATTCATCGATGTGGTCAAGAAGAGCGGTGCCCCGACAGAGCTGCAGAGTATTACGGACAAGCAAAGAGAGATCGAAGAGAGCCATGAATAATTTCCTCATAGTACTCCAGAAGGAGTATATGACCATCGTAGGGAAGAAGTCATTCATCATCATGACCTTCCTCACCCCAGTCCTGATGATACTCCTGGGAGCTGTGCCGGCACTACTCGGAGTCTTCGCAAAGGATACCAGCGACAAGGAGGTGATCATCGTGGACCAGACCGGCAAATACTATGATGCCATTAAGGATGGCGAGGCGGAGGGCTTCCACTTTATGGATGGCTCTGCCGACATCTCGGAGTACAAGAGTCAGGCACTCTCCTCTGACAGCCTCTACGCTGTCGTGGTCATCACGAAGGATTTGCTCGAGGACCCTCGAGCCATCACGATCTACTCCACCGCTACGATCCCTCCGGCACTGCAGGATAATCTGTCCAAGACGCTCTCAAGAGAATTGCAGCAGGAGAAGATCGCATCCTACCAGATCCCGGAGCTGGACAAGATAATAGCTGACTCCAAGGTCTCAGTCAATATATCGACCGTACAGTGGAGTGCTGACGGGGAGGAGGTGGCAGCCTCAGCTACAGTGGGGATGATCACGGGACAGATTTTCAATTTCGCCCTATACTTCTTTGTCATTATGTATGGATCAATGGTGATGGAGAGCGTGCGAGTGGAGAAGAAGAATAGGATCATGGAGATCCTTGCCACAAGCGTCAAGCCTACCACCCTACTCTGGGCAAAGATCGTGGGCATTGGTCTCGTCGGGATCACTCAGCTACTGATGTGGGGACTTTTCTTCATCATTGTCTTCGTGGCACTGCAGTCACTGCTGCTAAGCTCGGTGACCTTCGATATGAACCAATTCAAGGACGCGGTCATGGCTGCACAGGATGGAGGCTACGATGCGGAGCTGGCTGGGAGTCTGGAGGCACTTGCGAATATCAATTACGGGCAGATCATCTTCTGCTTCCTCTGCTACTTCATCACTTCCTACGTATCCTTCGCTGCGCTCTACGCAGCCTCAGGCGCAGTCACGGACGCTGAGGAGGGAGTCAATCAGATCACCCTTCCGATCACCATCCTTCTTGTCTTCGGATTTATCTTCGGCTTCTACTCGGCAGAGAATCCTAATACCAACATCTCCCTCATCACCTCCTTCATCCCCTTTATGGCACCTAATGTCATGATGGTGCGATTGCCCTTCAATCCACCTACTTGGCAGGTATGGCTATCGATATCAATTATGATCGCCTTTACTTGTTTCTTCGTGTGGTTTGCGGCCAAGATCTTCCGCGTAGGGATGCTGATGTACGGCAAGAAACCAACCATGAAAGAGCTTTGGCGCTGGATCAAGTATGAGTGATAGCTCTTACGTTAACCTGTATTAACTATTTATGCTCTCTCTCTTTAGGTAGCTAACAACCAAACGCTTACCATCGTAATGGAAATGTAACACCTTATATTAGAGGGCACTATGCCTAAGGGGTTGAGACCTATGGGTATCGGAATAAGCAAGAGAAAAGGACTTTTTTTGTTTCAGTAGGTTTCATAACCTTTGCATTGCAAGGCATCCAAATAAGGCCTTCTCTCCATTGTAGCCAATGGGAGGAGTCCTTATTTTTAGCCCCGGACCTATCTGATCTCCCGGACAGAGTTGCATCAAGGTCGGAGAAATTTTAGAGTATCATGATTAGCAGTACACTTATCAATGCTTGGGATCACTTCCTAAGTAATGTCAGGACCAGTCTTCACTCACCTCAGGACTACCACATGTGGTTTGAGCCAATCAAGCCAATTAAGTGGGAGGACGGGGTGCTGACGGTACGTGTACCCTCTCGTGACTACTATTCACGGATCGAGTCTCAGTACCTCGAGGTACTCAAGGAGTCCCTCGGGATAGCCTTTGGTGACAATGTGAAGCTCAATTATCAGATCCCTGACGAGACCCTTCGACGGACACTGGAGAGTATGCCTCGGCAGAGCCTGAGAGGGACAGACATCACTACGATCCAAGACATCGAGCCATCAACCGACCTATCTCAGGCTGCTCCTGAGGCTCAGAGTGCGCCCTTCCAGACGCACTTGGACGTCAGGATGAAGTTTGACAACTTCTATGAGAGTCTTTGCAATCGGCTCGCCTACACTGCCGCCAGGTCGATCATCAAGAAGCCGGGGAATAATGCTTTTAACCCTCTCTTTATCCACGGTGCTTCCGGTGTCGGCAAGACGCACATTATGCACGCCATAGGCAATCAGTTGGTGGCGGATAACCCCTCTATGAGAGTGATCTACATACCGGCTCAGACTTTTATGCGCCAGTATGTCTATGCGACCATCAAGGCGAAGCAGCCGGAGCTCTTCTTTGACTACTACCACAATATCGATGTGCTACTGATGGACGATATCCAGGAGATCGCCAGCGCTAGCAGCACACAGAATGCCTTTTTCCAGATCTTCAATAACCTAAAGCTTCTCGGCAAGCAGATCATCATCACCTGCGATCGTCCGCCAGTGGAACTCAAGGGATTTGAGGACCGACTCTACACCAGACTGAAGTGGGGGCTTACCGTGGAGATAGAGCGCCCTGACGTGCGGCTAAGGAGGATGATCCTGCAGTCTAAGGTCAAGGAAGCGGGTGTCACTCTGTCCAATGATGTCTTTGACTTTATCGTGGAGCACGCTAAGGACAACGTGCGAGACATTGAGGGCTCGCTGACATCGCTTATGGCGTACTCGCTCTATAATGATGTACCCCTTGACATCCACTTGGCCCATCGCGTTATGTCGCAGACAGTGGGCATACAGGAGCACAAGGCAGATCTCAGCGAGATTATCGACACCACCTGCCAATTCTTTGGAGTCTCTCAGGAGGATATTGAGAGTAAGCGGCGTAAGCGTGCGATCGCCCTCGCCAGACAGACTGTCATGTACCTCTGCAAGGAGTATACCGAGACCCCACTTAAGGTGATCGGTCAGACTTTAGGCAATAGGCACCACTCCACGGTGATCTACGGGTACAATACCATACGGGATCTTATGCAGAGCGACAAGAAAGTGGCGAAGGATGTGAAGGAGCTGGCTACGATGCTTGGCTTCTGAGCGTCAATGTGGGAAGTACACTAATAAAGTATCTCCAAAAAACACATGCAGTCCATCTCGGCTGTTGCTCTGACCTTGCAGCCATAGGGGACGACCCACACCATACTGGTTTATCAGCAGGTCGAGATCTGCTACTTCTAATACCGGTATTAGGTTTGCCTGAGACCGATAATAGTCTGAGCGCTTCATTTATTTATCCGAAGAGAAGTGTGAGGTGCGGTCTCGATCTGAGCAATGCGGAAATAGCTCAGTTGGTAGAGCGCAACCTTGCCAAGGTTGAGGTCGCGAGTTCGAGCCTCGTTTTCCGCTCAGGTTTTGAGGAGAGTAAGAGCCATCTTACCCTCCTCTTTTCTTTTGCCCTAACGTAAGGATTGTGAGTCAAAAGTGTATTTCCGTAGGAAGTGAGACCTATTACTTAGTGCCTCTTACGAGCAGATGGGCAAAGTAGCCGGCCTCCTCTACCGGGGTAATGCGGAAAGGCTGATCACCTCTGTGACGACAGAGTACAAGCTTCACCTGGTCGGCCTTATCCACCAATACCGGACAGGTCGGTCGATAGGACGATGGGATACCACACTCTTTGAGAAACTGAAAGACAGACTTATGCCCCCTGCTCATACCCGGCAACACAAAAGTATCAGAAGGACGAGCAGTACGAATGTAATCACCCTCCTCAAGTGGCTGGAGAAATGTAATCCTAAGGATCTGAGACCAGACCATCTCTGCCCTAGCCTGCTCTGCAGAGACTGTAGGGAGTATCACCCTGTAGAGCCTCTTCCTAAAGAGCTCGTATAGATCACCTGACGCAGTCTCAAATAGTGCCCCACCCTCTGTGGTAGGCGAGAGGATATCGTTCACCTGAGTTGTGGTGAGATCCATATCGCTCATAATCCGGTAGAGTACAAAAGGATCCCCACTTAGATCCAGACACCCACAGCCCTCATCCCAGAGGACCACCATAGCTTGCGCCACCTGTCGATCCAAATACTCTTGCTCCTCTCGGAGATGGGACATAGTCCGGATGGCACCGGAGGTAAAGGAAGGGTTTATCTCCTGAAATAATGGTATCAGCTTATGCCGGATGAGATTTCTCGTGATAGAGGGGTCCTCATTAGAGGAGTCCTCCACATGGGGCAACTGTTGTTCTGAGAGATAGTGAAGTATCTCATCGTGCGTCACAGACAGCAGAGGACGCCAGATGCCGGTTCGCCTATCCAGTGTACGCATCCCGCAGAAACCTCTCCCACCGGTACCCCTGGCGAGGTTGAGGAGAAGCGTTTCCACCTGATCTCCGGCATGATGAGCCACAGCTATGGCGACCGCCTCGTGGCTGTGTAGAAGATCGCCAAACCAGGCGTACCGCAGGTCCCGAGCAGCCATCTCCACTGAGAGTCTCTGCTCGCGAGCGTATCCGATGGTATCAACGGATCGGACCACGAGCTTAGCCTCAGGATAGCGCTCGCAGCACAGCTCTCGCACAAAGGCCTCGTCCCTATCACTCTCGCTTCCACGTAGATGGAAATTGACATGCGCAGCCACAACCACATAGCCGGCCTTGTATAGCAAATCCATCAGGCAGACCGAGTCCGCTCCCCCACTCAGGCCGACAATGATTGTCGACCCTTTGGGAAACATATGACCTCCGAGACTTAGCGACATAACATAGCAGAGAGTGCCTCAGGGCCCAAAAGCTCTGAAGCACTCCTAAGACATCAGTGGGTCACTCTATTACTGCAGATCAATCTCACGCGCAGACTCCTCCGCCAGCTCAGGATCAACCAAGACGCGACCGCAATACTCACAGGCTGTGATCTTCTTGCGAGACTGGATATCAATGATCCTCTGCGGGGGGATCTTATTGAAGCAGCCCTTGCAGGCACCTCGATCGATCGTCACGACAGCCAGACCATTGCGGTAGGAGTCACGGGTCCTATGGAATGCTCGGAGCAAGCGCTCATCGATCTTAGCCTCCAGCTCCTTAGTCTCATCGTGTAGCTTATCCTCCTGCTCCTTAGTCTCAGAGATGATGGTGTCGAGCTCGGTCCTCTTGAGCTCCAGATCCTTCTCCCGATCCTCAGTCTCTTTGCTCAGCTCTTGCATAGCCTCCTCTAGCCGAGCGATACGTTCCTTGGCGAGACGGGTATCTTTCTCGAATCCTTGGATCTCGAGATTCTGATACTCTATCTCCTTGACCAAGAGGTCATACTCTCTATTATTGCTGATATTATGGAGCTGCTCATTGTACTTCTTGATCAGCTCATTGGAGTTCGTCGTACTCTCCTTATACTCACCGATCAAGCGATTAAGCTCTGCGATCTCATCTTGATCCTTTTTGTAGCGAGTATGGCGCCCCTCGATCTCGTCCTCAAGATCACGTACCTCCTCAGGCAGCTCACCACGGATGATACGGATGCGATCGATCTCACTGGTAACCAGCTGCAGCTTATACAGCGCCTTGAGCTTATCCTGCACGGAGAGCTCCTCTAGATCTTTTGAATTATTTTTTACCATTACTTCTCTCGAGATAATTTACCGGATTTGCACTATTTACAGAGTAGTGGAGTGCAAATGTACCTATTTTCTCTGACAAGATCTCTCCTAATATATTCTGTGTCATCAGCTCTGACTCGTAGTGGCCATAGGTCGCCAAGACAGTATAGTCGGTAGCGTCATAGAAATCGTTGTACTTCGCCTCTCCGGTTAAAAAGAGCTCAGCACCCATCCTGCCAGCCTTCTGATAAAGGAAGGCACCGGAGCCGCTGCAAAAAGCCACCCTCCGCACAGCTCGACCATCGTATCTACTATGACAGACCTGCTCCACCGGCTGAAAATCCGACATCTTATCAACAATCTCCTCCAGAGTCATCGGCTGAGGGAGATCCCCGACTATGCCTGAGCCAAGCTCTGACGAGCGGTAGCTGACCGGCAGCACATCGATCGCAGGCTCCTCGTAAGGATGGGCTTTTCTCAGAGCAGATAGCACTGATCCCAGCCGCCCCTTGTCAACCAATACAGAGATGCAGCTCTCCGGCTCCACATGGCTCCGGCAGGGGGTTCCACAGTGCGGATGGGCCTCCGCAGAAGGGGTAAAGCGCCCCTCTCCATCGACAGAAAAGCTACACCCACTATACTCACCCTGCCTACCTGCTCCCGCCTCTGACAGGGCGGCTCTTATTGCATCCGCTTCCTGACGAGGGGCGTAGGTGACCACCTTGCAATAGAAGTCCGGCTTAGGATCCAAGACCCTCACCTCACGGAGACCCATCTTGGATGCCCAGTAGGCATTAGGACCCAGTGGGCTATTGTCTAAGCAGGTATGAGAGCTGTAGATGACGAGGTCGTACTTGAGGGCAAAAGCGACGCACCGCTCAATATACGTCTCGGTAGTGATGCGCCGTAGGCTGTGGAAGAGCAACGGATGATGGGTAAAGATCGCATTACACCCCAGTGCAACTGCCTCACGCAGCACCTCTTCCGTAATATCTATCGCTAGCAATACCCCCACACACTCTTGGTCAGGATCACCAAGCTGGAGTCCGGAGTTATCGTACGACTCCTGCAGACTCAGTGGCACCTGCGTCTCAAGGTAAGAGATCAATTCGGATACTTTCATATGGACAGTGGATCAATGAATATTTCGCTCGTTAAGTGCTGTGGCATAAGCCCTCGCATTTCGCATATGCTCAGAATAAGAGGCTGCGAAATTGTGATACCCGCTAAAGTTCTCTTTGGCACACATATAGATATAGTCGTGCTTGGCAGGAGAGAGTACCGCATCGATGGCATCTGCCGATGGGATGCGGATAGGACCGGGCGGGAGTCCCTTATACAAGTAGGTATTGTAGGGTGACTCAACCTCCAGATGCTTATGCAGCACCCGCCTGATTGACCGATCCCCAATCGCAAAGAGCACCGTGGGGTCAGACTGCAGAGGGATCCCTCGCTTGAGCCTATTGAGATAGAGTCCCGCTATGACAGGGTACTCATCTCTCCTGGCACTCTCCTCATTGATGATTGACGCAAGCGTAGTCACCTCCATAGGCGTCATCTCAAGCGCCGAAGCCTTGGCGAGACGCTCCTCGCTCCAGAAAGCCTTGCTCTCTCGGGCCAGTCGACGAACGATGGACCTTGCCGAGTCCGTCCAGTAGACCTCGTAGGTATTGGGGATAAGGTGAAAGGCGAGAGTTGAGTCCCGGATATCCAGAGAGTCAAGCAGAGCCCTGTCAGTCATTGCTGCCGCTATAGCTGCGCTATCACACATCAACTGATCCGACAGACGTCTCCACAGCTGCCCCACCTCGCGAGTGGTGGTAAAAGTGATCCTAACCGGTGCTTGAAGACCCCTCGCCACCATCCGATATAGCCCAAGGGTCGTCTCGTCAGGCCTAACCCGGTAATGACCGGCGCGAGGCGCATCCCCAAGCGAGCCGATGAGGGCAAGGTCTCTATTATGCCTCACTGAAGCGACCTCCCCGAGCTTGCTTGCGACCATCCCCCAGTCATCACCGGGATAGACGTAAAGCGAGACAGGTGCATCCCCGTCCATATTGTATGAGGTCATCCCGGTGATACGATAGAAGCACCAGAAGAGAGCAGCTAAGATGCAGATGATCAGGATGGTGATCCACATCCACACCCGCTTAGAGACCTTACATCGTTTCATTTCGGAAAAGAAATCTATAGGGAATACCCCTTTTTATCGTACCTTTGCACGCAAAGATAAGCAAAATAGGCCCTGTAGTTCAACGGATAGAACGGAAGTTTCCTAAACTTTAGATGGGAGTTCGATTCTCCCCGGGGTCACTCAGCTGACGCTACTTGAGTTGCAATGGGCGAGTAAAGAGACTGCATCCATTCCTCTTTCAGACATACATTCCTCTGATCCTGACCCCACTCAGGATCAGAGGAATGCTTATTTAGTCACCGCCACAAATATGCTCCTCTCCTGTCAAAGTATTAGCCCACAAGCATATCCGACAGAGTGCAACCCCCGGTATTATTTGGTCGCATAAAAGCCCGCTCATACTCGCAAAACCGAGTATAAGCGGGTTATTTGGGCGGAGAGAGTGAGGGATTATCACATCTCGCTATTCATCGGCATTCTCTTTGACCATACCCCAAAAATACCCCATTTTAGCGTTGAACCTGTCCTTCATCGACCTTTTGAACCGATCCGCTATCGCTATGTAGGGTTTCATCGCTTCGTAGTTTTTGTGACCCGTCCACTTCATTACGGTCTCAACCGGTATGCCCATCATCAGGGTGTTGGAGATGAATGTGCGTCTCCCTGCGTGGGTGGTCAGTAGTTGTCACATTGGGTAGGTCTTCTCCTCTCTCTTCCCCGCTCGGATGCGTACGATCTTCATCGGGGTGGTGATGCCGCAATGCAGACCTACTTCCTTGATGTAGTTGTTGTACTTCTGATTGGAGAGCTGAGGGGGGCGGTTGCCGTACTTAGCAAGGAGGGCACGGCTATAGTCGTTTAGCTCAATGTGGAGGGTGTCTGTCGTCTTCTGCGTCACAATGGTGATGCAGTCGTCTGTGATGTCTGCGGGGGTGAGCTTTTGCAGGTCGGAGTACCTGAGACCTGTAAAGGATGAGATGCAGAAGGGGCGAATAGTCGCTCTACAGCGTCTTCGTGCTGATGGAGTACTCGGTAGATATACGTAGCGGGTACCTTATCCTTCGTGTGCGTGGAGTTGGGCTTTACTCGCATAGCGTCCGGGAGCCACTTCGACAAATCCACAGCGATGTCTGGGGCATAATCGATGCGGTTACCTGCCCACGAGATGCGGTGCCGTAAAAGTGCAGTGCCGTCCTGGTGTTTCTTCCCGGGAGTTATGCGGTATCGGTGCCGGCGCATTGGAGATAATTGTTTACTTCATCCGAGATCCTATTTGTCGTTGTAATGTCCGATGGCAGCAAGGATAAGCACGATTATTTCCTCATCCTGTATGGTGTAGATCAGACGGTTTTTCTTGTCAATTCTTCTTGACCGGATGCCTGTTGTACCCTTAAGCAATTCGGGCTTACCTGTTCTTGTGGTCGAGTGCTCTGCAAGTTCTTTGATAAGTTTCTCAATCTTCCTCATCATCGGCTTGTTTCCCGACCTTGCCACCTCGTTGAGATCTGACTTCGCTTTCTCCGAGGCGACTACTTGATACTTTCCCATACGTTGTCGGGGTCAATGGTGGTGTATTCGCCCCTCTTATAGGCTTCCAACCCCTTCTCTATGGCCTTCGTCTCCTCCTGTGTGGGATAGCTGTCAAGGTCTACCGGTGTAAGGGCAATAGGCATCTTCCCCGCTCTCGTAACGAAGACGGGTTCGCGCTCCGCAAGGTCGAAGCACTTGCGCTGATTTGACCGAAACTCAGTAGCTGTAATAATGTCCATAGGTATGGACGTTTGTTGTACGTACTGCAAATGTACACACTATGTTCGGATAATTGTGGTCGCTTGTGGTTCCTCAATTCCGCAGACTGAAGTTTTACTGCCTTTGTCGAGTACTTATTGCTTGTTTTCCTTGCGTCCCGACTTTCTATCAGACCAAAGTCCCTATCTGAAAGTCTGCATATTCGCTTTTTGTCTCTTTATGATGTTTTTACTGCGGTCTTTTGTGTAAATTTTACGTTTATTGGTACTCCTGCCGGTGCTTCAAGACTCCGTTGTCTCAAAGCGGTCGTGCACTTGTGTTGTCTGACTATCAGTCTTCTCCTACCCGTCACACATCTGTTCCACATACCCTCGCTGTAAAGCTGTTGCCCCAAAGAGTTGCAGGACATCACCTGTCCTGCTCTTCACCCACCGAGCCTGGCAGGTGACAAAGTGGTGGATAAACTTTTTGAGCCGTGCTTTTGAGCCAATAAGACGCCCGCTCCGCTTTGACACCTCTGAAACATACTTTGTATAGAAGTTCCTCAGTAATGCCGTAAGGAGCATAAACACATTGTTTTGATACATGTCAGATCCGAAAAGCATTCTTTAGAATGACCTATTTGACTGGTCTATCTACATTAGACTCTTCATAATACGAATATGCTATTGTTAAAAATTTATATCGTCATGTGACAAACGTGTCCTGTAGACTCTAACATGGAACGACAATGCAGATAGCTATCTTCGTCTTGTAAAACCCATAGAATTTTTGTCCTAGTATAGAAGTCAATCGTTGGCGCTGCGGAGTAACCATCTGTAAAGATGATGAGGCCATCGTAATGATCATGTTCCCTGAGGTAATCGAATACGGGTTGGAAGTCTGTACCACCTCGCCCCACCACTTGGAGTCCATTCTTGAAATTTCTGGAGTACTCTTTCGTTGTTATCACCTCACTATTGACTTCTGTATCAAATTGGATAATATCAATTTCGCCAACGCAATACCTAAAAAACCGCCGGATAACATTGAGAAAATATGAGATGGTTTCCGAAGAAACAGATCCACTCACATCTATTGCCACTAATAGCTTTGTTGACGGATTAAAGGTGCTCCCCATACTCATCCAACCAAATCTGCGACTAGGTTTCATTCGTGTCAATCTCCTCTTTGAAGAGACGATGCGTCCCCTAAATCCTGATAACACACAACGATAATCTATTTTCCCTCTAGCAGCTGCTTTAATCGTCTCTACCAGTCGCTCAGGAAGTGTTCCCCAATCTTGTATGCTTCCGGTGATTAAATCATTGATTTCTTGGTATTGCCCATCATCTTCCTCCCATAGTTCGGTATACTCTTTTGATTCGCCATTGATGGCGCACCCATACCGAGAGGAGGATTCCTCTAGTCTTCCACTTTGTTGTTGTGATTGATCACTACTATCACCACAAGATAAGACACGACCATCAGATATTAGACCAATCGTCCCCTCTTTAGGAGATGATTCCAATTGCTCTAAAAGACGGTTTAGTTCTCTGACATACCATTCAAAACTATGATTAAAAGGTAAATTGAACATTTGAGGAGCTAGCATCTTCACCGAGTGAGGAGCGTAAAATGGCTCGATGACCAAGTCGCTCCCTCCATGTAGTGCACCTGCCCTACTGCCCAGTGGCTGTCTCTCGTAGGGGTGCTTTAGAAAGAGTCTCACCATCTCTACTTTAAGGTGTTCCTCTAATGCGTCATTTGTTAGCCGAGCCAACTTCTCTCCATTATATTCAATACGTCCTTTCCCAGTTCTTATTACTATATTCATATTTGGATTGGAATACAGCTCATGTGTACAAAAAACACAAAACAGAGCCGGCTCAGTCAAGAACCAACCGTCTGTAATATGCTGTATTCGTTCCTTTATAGATGATGCACTTGCCATAGCAATACTATAAGTTCTTGATAAAGTCCTGTATCAGCAAATATGTCATCCGGGAATATTTGAGTATAAAGACTACACTCATCGGGTAGCTACCAGATCCATAGAGAGAGGCAAAGTGCGCCACACATTCTCTTTTCCCATTTTGGACCTGATCATTCAGATAAGTGTACAGGTTATCCGCCATCTTATTGGTATTTAGTCCAGAGGTATCTGTGCTCTCTAAGAATCGAAAGATAGAATCGTTGAGAATCGCCAGTTCGTGTAGCTTATAGCCCATAACAATCGGTTTATGTTTACTGTAGCGTAGCAAGATTTCTCTCGCTTCAATGATACGATTCTCGGATATTGAATTAAAAAAAGCAGTTGTTGCTTGCATACCTACTATACCACTAATCACCTTTTTATGAATATCCTTCAAGCTCTTTTCCCCAGATATAATTGTTGAGACCTTTGTCCAAGCTCTTCGGTCAGGACTTTTCTCCAGCCCCTGATCTAAGCGATTATCGGTACTTTCGTCAAGCATCTTTGGATTTTCCTGAATAAAAGCAATTACTCTTTCGTCCACACCATGAGTAGACGCCCACAGTAGCCACTCCGATACTGTTGGTCTGAACTCATAGACATTGAAACGACTCACCAAAGCAGGGTCTAAATCTATCAGTTGATATTCCTCACCATCATTCACTGCAGAAATGATACGGCTTCCTTTTGGCAACGGACGTCCTGCGAGTTGTTGATTGAGAGCCAGGTCCATGATAGTCTGTAAGATTTCAGGCCTTGCTCTATTGAGCTCATCTAAGAACAATACGATAGGCTCACCTTCTGTCGGGAACCAATAGGGAGGCATAAAATCAGTCTTGCCAGTAACTTCATTCTTATGGGGCAAGCCAATAAGGTCTCCGGGGTCGCTCATTTGTCCAAGAAATAATGTCACCACTTTGAGCCCTTGGGCACAATAGTATTTAGTTAAGATTTCAGACTTGCCGATACCATGCTTACCCACCAGCATTATATTCTGCTCCGGGGGTGTCAGGGGGAGGAGTCGTTCTAGCTCTTTACAGTTGACTCTGGTAGCCATAATATCTTCACTTGTAATTCTATGCTCTTACCGGTTGAGTTTATGCCTTTACAGTCTCTTTAGCACGTGTTATCTTGAAGTCCGCCTTGATATCATCAGACATAGTCATAATCCTATCAATGATTTCCGGAATCTGTCCGATAACCTTTTGAAAATCTTTATGCCTTAGCGAAATCTCAAGTTTCCGCTGTCGCCTCATTTTTACCACCAGCACACTACGTGTCTTTCCCTCCTCTATAGAATATTTATAGTTTGTTCTTTTGAGTTCATTCTCAACCAATATCCGTATGGAGGTCTGAGCCATTTTACGAATCTTATCATGCTTCTCATAAATACGTATAATCACTTGGTTTTCCTCGTCCCACTGAGCACACTTAATAGGAAATTCCTTAAGTAAATCTATCAAATCATCTTTCTTGAACGATCCAAAGCGATACCCATAAGAGGTGTCGGAAAATCTTCTTCGAAAAAAAACGGTTGGGGTTGGGTGTTCCCCTTTTCCGACTTTGAAATAAATGTAGTCTTTTTCATTTCTCTCCCCATTGTAATAGTAGCGCAACTTCCTTAAAACAATAGGATCGTATATAATTTGATCATCGGGAACACCTATTTCTTTTAATAGACTACAAACATCTACAAAGCCATTCCATTTCCTTTTATGCGTTGGTTCAATAATGTTTTTGCTTTTGACAAAGGATAGGATACGGTCACTTTCCAAGCCAGCTAATAGGCTGCTCATACTTGAGCCCTGTGCTGCCATTTTCTCAACATCATTGACAGTAATTGATCTGCCATTTGCAGTTGCTATCACTTCTGACATAATTTATGAGGTGTATTCTAATTGTAAAAATCATATTTACTCCAGTCGAGGTCATCGTACTCACCAGAGTATGTAGTATAACAACTCTCTACAAATAACTCCACACTAAAGTCTCTAACCCAAAGCAGGTCAAAGATAGAGAAATGCATATGCTCCCATAGGTTGTGAAACGCATAAATAAGATGAAGATCTTTCGTGTACTCCTCGTCTAATCCTTCATTCCAATTATCGACTTCTTCATCGAGATATAGTACCTGATTACAAGAATCGTATTCTAACCCATGGTCCGACGGGCGTACCCTAAAGCAGTGGGTTACACCATCATCATATAGAGGCTCAAAAGTGGCAAGACAACCATTAAGTATATCCCACATCTTTTTGGCTCGCATAGTCTGTACAGGATGTATCATTGAGAAGTTGTACCCCAAGAAACACTTCCCTATCGCCTCTGTATCAGGGAAAGGACTGCGATATACTGCTTTCTCTCCGAGTGCAATCGTTTGCTTCCACATCTCTTCCAACTGAGTCTTTAAGGCACTATTAAATTCCAGCAATAGTTGCCTACTCACGTCATTTAGTCGGAAGTCCTCCTCTAGCAAAAACTTACGGAGTTTGAGCAGTTGCTTTATTGCATATACGTTCCTTTCACGCCTATCCCTTCTTCTTTCACTCTTTTGATAAAGGTTAAGGATATCACACTCAACCTTCTTGATACGAGATTGATTGAATAAGCACCTTACCTCATCTTCAAAGGCAATTCTATCTACCACTGACATACTATTATCTATAATTGTTATACTTAATTGACCACTGCAAATATAAAGAGGGGCTATGCCATATTTGGGCACAGTCCCTCTTGGACGATTAAAACTATAAGTTGAGCAGCTGAATTACTCAGACTGAATTGTGATTTTTGCTATCATATCTTGTAGAAACTCAAGAACGTTTGGGTGGTCGTAGCTCCCTTTAGGTGAGAAGTCAACATTGGTTTCATACCGATCGCCATTCCAAAACCATCTTGTTGCATCTATATATTTCTCAAGCGAATGCTTGACTTCATCTTTTCTCTTGAAAAATGTGATATTCCAGACATAATTATTATCTCCTTTGTTGTCATAGAAAATATCAAAGACCAAATTGTCAGATTTATTTTCAACGACCACGCGCCCTCCATCCCAAAACCATATTTTCCAGTTGGGGAACTGTTCCTTCCAGTCACGAGCACTAAATATGTCTCCCAAGTAAGCCCAAAGGTGGCGTGTTTGTGGTCGACAATAAGATGTAGCATACGTGCCTTTCACTAATATCCAGCTACCATCATCATCTTTTTGGATATTCTTGCGTTCGCAATATGACAAAAGATAGTCTTTGTGAACAAACTCTGCCCATTCCCCGGCCGGCTCATAATTATTGATCATACCCTCCAAAGTCTTACCCTGTCTTAGCTCATCAAAGAAACTCTTAAAGGCATCTTTATTGTCGTTGATAAGATCTTTCCAATCACTCCATTCCCACCCAAATGAATAATTTAGATTTCCTCTGAATATCCTAGGGTAATCCTTCAAACCTCTAGCGAGTAAAGCACGCCTTGCTTTATCAATATTACTATCACAATCCCCCTCAAAGGTGGCATTGAACCTATTCATATAGTCAATGAACTTATCAAAGCAGAATAGTTCATTTTCCATTGACCATTCTACAAGGGGCAATATTTCTCCTGACCAAATGGGATGTTTTTGAGCTTTCCAAAAAGCCTCCTCTATTTTCTCCCTTTCCGTAGGTTTATCCCACAGGATCTTCAACTTTAGTTTTTCTTCATCGGATAAAATAGTTTTAGATGCTTTGGAATCTGAATTATCCCGGGTGTTGTCTGCCAATTCGATAAGATCTTCATAGGAATCAGCTATTAAAATCACATCTTCAACCAAATCATTTACCGCCTTCTTCACTTTATCTATTCGGGAAAGATTTTCCACAAAGTGGTAAAGTCGGAGAAGGTTGCGGTCTTCTACATCTGTTATTTCCCACCTCTTGCAATAAGCAATTAATGGCAATAATTGGAAGCATTCAATCTGTGATAATACTTTATCTTTTGAAGATAAGTAATCCTCCTTCAAAAAGTCCTCATTATTAGACAGTAACTTAATAACCATCCAATAAGAATAAATCTCAGAAAAGGAGATTTTTTCAACAGGAAAAGTGTATGTGCCTGAGGAGAGGATACTCTTTAGCTCATCATTTCCGGCATGAAGCATAGTTACCCACCTCAAAAATTCTTTGAACCCGACCTCTGCTGTGTCATTTCCATTTGAACGATGCGTCCAGAACCACGTCTCTATTTCCTCCCATTTTTCTGCAATATTGTTCCTGTTTTCCTTATTATTTTTGTCAGGATTATTGATTTTGGCATTGATAATAAGAGGTTTGAGATTTTGAGTGGCAGAGAGTGGTTCACCGGTCGTATTGATGACCACAAATGATTCCTCTCCGTTTCTTTGATCTCCCATGTCAACGTACATAAAAGTCAGCTGAGTCAACCATTCTCCAAAGGCTTGAATCCATTCTTGATCTTTCTCATTAAGGATATCCTCCATAATAGAAAGAGCATTGAGCATACTCTGAATGCTCGGATCAAGGTCGTAGTCATGGAAATACCAGTCGGCTTCTTTGATCTTCTCTACTCGTAGTTCTTTATTGTCAATGAAGAAATGACATACTAAGTCGCTGAGAAAGTAGAGTGCACTCTCGCGAATGGCATACTGCAAGTATGGCTCTCTGTCGTCATTTTCACATTTAAAGTCCGAAATGAGATAATGACGAAAAGCATCTGTCTTCTTATGTAGCATGCCTATGAGAAGATAGAGGGTAGTCAATCGTTGCTGACCGTCGCACAATTGTATATGGTTTTGGGGTATTTCGTAGCCGTAAATCAACCCCAAGTTCAACTTTGAGTTTTCTGATGACATGAATTGTTCCATCAACGAATGGAGAAACCCACTAACCAGTTCTATCCTTTGGTCGGTATGCGTTTTATCGCCCCAGCAATAGTCTCTTTGCAGGTCAGGGATGATAATGCGGTGATTACCAGAGAGGAGTTTTGAAAGTGTGTAATTCTCTCCCGTATTGAAGTCTTTATTATTTTTGGGTTCCATTTGATTTAATGTCACTTGAATAGTAATTCTTAAATCCTTCTATAGTGTTGGCTTTATTTTGAGCGATCTCAATTCCGGTCCACTTAGAGTTGGCAAATTTGTATATCGTATGCAAAAGATGTCGGCTCTTGAATATTTCCCTGGCCTCTTTCCCGTTATCAGGTTTCTTGAAAAACATTTTTTTCTTGTCCTCAAATGAACTGTTGCTAAAGGCAGAGTTTTCATCAACATAGAGGAGAACCAAGTTGCCGATAGAGTTGGTCCCATCTTCAAATATACAAATCCCGTGTTCTTCCTTATAGCTCTGAATTTCCTGAGGGTCTATAGTTTCATCTAACCCATTTTTATAGACCTCCCTGTCTTCCACTTTCGCTTTGTAATACACCTTGGACCGGGGGTATATGTGCTCTAATGAACGACCTCGGCAGGTATCGTCCCAGATAGAAAAGTCAAATTTTCGACCTGCTCCATTAGCTTGTTTATTGTCTTCATCGATATTCAAGCGTAATAGCAGACGAAATGCCTCCTCAAGATTCTCATCGTAGAGGTCATTACTCGCCAGACTTCCAATACATTTGTGATACTTTTCTGATATTGCTTCGAGGTTTTTATCTGTTATCTCTTTGTGGGTTGTGCCGATAAAAGCTAAACGATAGTACCGGCTTAGCTTATCTCGAGTGGGTTTCTCTCCGGTAAAATACCATTTCAAAAACTTCTCCCGATCATCAGGGCTGATGACCCTTAGTATAGCCCCCACTTGGTTATAGATTATAGGGTCAAAAAAGGCATCCTCAAAACGTTTCTGAAGTCTGCGCAATCCGTCAAAAGTTTTCTTGGCTATTTTTGTATCTGGCAATAATAATTCCCTAAACCCGGCGAAGGAAAGCATCTTGTCTTTTGGCTGCTTTTCTGCATCATAGTAAATGGAAATTAGTAAGCCCATCACATTATCTGTCTTAAATAGAGCACGGACATCTTGTCTATTCCACCATTGTAGCCACTTATCCCACTCGCGGGCATACCTGCTTCTAAGCATATTATGCTCCCACTCAATGGCAAAATGTTCAGCATCCGCCCCTGAAGACTCATTTAACGACACTAACCGCAGTAGCTCAGCTTTTATCAGCTCTTGCGGCTTCATTATGGCTTTGTTACCATTCATCATAGTAAAGACCGTTACAGCTTTTTCCTCAGGAATGGGAATGTAGAGAAACCTGACCTTGTCCAAAAGGTATTCCTTGAAGGAATTTCGGTCTATATCCTTCTCTTTAATTATGGAGTTTACTATCCGCAGTGTCTTCTTGAAATAATACTGATCCTGAAACTCCTCATTTTCATTTTCCCCAATGTCAGCCAGCAGGTCTTTTTTAGAAAGAAACGAGTCTGACTCTTTCCTCACTTCATATTTTATCTCAAAACGAGGCTCGCCGTTATACCCCAACGTTTTCAAGAGTAGATAGAAGAAGATGGTGCGTTGCTGTCCATCAATAAGAATAATATCAGTACCGTTAGTGGCAACTGTAATACCTTGGACAAACACTTCTTTTTTGCCATCCTCATATCCGGCATATAATGAATCCATCATGTAGGTCACAGAGTCTTTTCCGCCTCCTTCTCTTTCCTTTCCCCAAATATATCCTCGTTGATAATTCGGGATCACGAAAGACTGTCCCTTAATAAGGTATTCTCTAAGTGAAATAATATCTGTCATAATTTCTATATTGGTAAAATACTCAATTAAATATTATCTATTCGCACTCTTTGTAAAGGTTATGCATATTATGAATTTTTTCGGCTATCTCTTGACGGAGCCATAGGGGGCGGAGGACTTCAATGTCTTCTCCATTCCGAAGGATCTCTTGCTGAAAGTCGTAGGTGGGTCGGATATCTAATTCAAAGATACTATACTCTTCATGCCGCTCTTTTTCTTGTTGGGAATAATGCACAGGAAGGTCGCGGAGATAGTTGCTTTGGTTTGATGAAATTTTAAGCACTACGTGTTCTATTTTCACGTCTGTTCCGGCGATAACACCGAAGCATCCCTCAAAGTAGGCTTTGGGATCAAATTCTTTGGGATACTCAAAAGTATGAGAGGAAAGACGATAATCCACTATTCTATCAAGGCTAAATATAGTGAACAAGCCTGTTGCCCAAACCTTACCCACTAAGTACCAACGTTGGCGGAAAAGCTTTACGCATAGAGGCATAATGTAATGCTCTCGACTATCCTCTCTCCAATAACTGTAATAAGTAATGTGAATGAGCCTACTACGCTTCATCGCATCAATGATAGGCTCAAGGTAATTCACTCCCGAAGGAATATCCTCCAGAAGTATTCTTTCTTTGATAGACTTGCAGCCCTGCAGTGAATTACTAATAGAATAGGTGCTGAGTAGCCACTTCTCAATACTTCCATCCCGCAATTCCTCCATATTACGGATGTAATAGCGGTATTGTCCACCCTTCTCACATTCTATAAGGAGTCCAAACGTGTCGAGGATATTATAACGCCACTTATGGAAGGTTCGCTTAAGCATTTCTTCACCCTTGCTTAGGTCTTGATTGTCCATCCACTTGCGGTTCAGCTCCTCAAAGGAAATCATTCCTACCCTACTAATGGTCTCCACAATCCACACCAACTTATTTATTTGATTTAGTGCCATTCACGGATTATCTAAAGTTATCTTCAAGTTGAACAAATATACATTAACTATGTGAGACCTTTGAACACACATCTAGAAGTACAGTAGCCAAAGCGTGACCAAGTTAGAGTACTTTAGATAGCAAAAAAAGTACGTCTACATCTTACTATCCAATTTTGAAAGTATTCCTTTTTTGAACGACCACCACATCTCAGAATGCATCAGCACTTGAAGAGAGGCTTGGCTACAATGCAAGTGCACGGTGCAAGTCCCTATTTATAGACTTAGAATTTAGAAGTACAGTGTACATTGAGGTAGCACATTTGGTATCCATATAGAGCATAGCTGGCTATATGGCTTTTATTAACCGTAAAGGGAGCAACTCTTACCCAGTCGCCCCAAATCTTCTCGAGATCTCTTTTGGCGTAACCATTTTCTTGCCCATCAGCAAGGAATTGCCTCTGCATCACTGCACATTGGTTACTTTGCCGAGTGTATAATGCTCTCCGAAGTGTATCAGACTCCGCTGGTGAGAAGTTGGCGATAGCTTGTGCGAGTTGCATTATTTGCTCTTGGTAGAGAGTCATACCATACGTCTCTTTGAGATATTGCTCCATTACTGGGTGGTGATAGGTAATAGTCTCTCTGCATTGCTTTCGGGCAATATATGTTGAGACGATGTCTTTTCCTTTGGTGTATAAGGTGGTTGTGGCAAACATAAGGTCATTAAGACTGTCTGGCTGTAGCTCCTTCAAAATCTGTCGCATACGAGATGGTCCAAAAAGATAGGGCTTTTCTTTATCCCCATCGGAAAAGAGTTGCAAAGTTGCTTCGTCGTTAGTGGGAATACCACTAAGTTGAATCTCTTTTCCCAATTTATTCTCAATGTAGGTGATGCGATTTTGGATAATTGAGAGGTGTGAGCAAGTGAGCAATCCTATCCTGAGTACATCCGAATCATATAAGAGCGTGCAGGGGTGCTCCTCCCGACGCTGCGGCAAACACCCTCCGCTACTCACCTCTAAATCAATCCTCAATTTCGACGGAGTATCGGGATTGAGAAAACGCTCAAAGAGTAGGCTGTACTTTAAAGGGTCAATCCCTGTAATACCGAGTGCATATAATAACAATGATCCCGGGGCTGATCCTCTACCATGCCCCACAAACACCCCTCGCCTTTCTGCTTCAACTCTGAGGTTATAGAGTAGAGCAATTTGAGTGGTAATATTGTGCTTCTCCATCTCCATCACCTCTAATTCAAGGCGTTGTTGTACCTTCTCTGCAAGGGGTGTACCATATAGCCTCTCTGCTCCCTTTATAGCTTGATGGAGGAGGTAGTCTTTAACGGATTTAAAGAACAGAGGCTGTGAGCGAAAAGGTATGCGGTGTGATATGGTTATTTCGCGTTTTTTATATTGAGAGTTTCTTGACATTTTGGTTTGATATTACAATTGATATTTTGTTTACTTCCCTATATGATATATACGAACGGAACCGAATTTTAATAGTCTATCTTTGCAACTTTATCCATTTGATGGTCTCAACATATTCATTATTCGCAGTGCAATCGCCCTCCTTTGTAAGTGTGAAAAGGGGGGCTTTGAGCCAACCATCTATAAACTGACACTCCTCGCCACATGTGATGATATAATGCCAAGACCCTTTTGAAGCGTCATAATAGTAGACATCACAATCATTTCCAGGAGCACCGCAAGCCCCTGTAAAAATGATGGCATATAATCTTTTACCGACCACCTCTATTGCCTTATATCCGTAGTATGGCTTTTCACTGCTTCTGGGAGGAATAAAGCCATCTATTGAACTCGTTAGCTTGTTAATTTCGTATAAGTCAACAGAGCCGAAGTTGTTAATGGTGTAACAGAAAAAGCTCGTTTCGCTCTCAATGGAGAGGGGTCTTGGTGGATCAATATATCTGATAGCCCTAGTGACAAAAGCTATCTCCCCACGATCCGATTGAATCTCTCTTTTGGTCCAATTACCATACTCATCGTTAGTAAGATTCTTGATGGTGTATCGAATAGTTTCGTTTCGTCGGCCTTTAGTTTCATAGTCATACCACCATTCCATATAGAGTTCTATCGTGGTGAGTTTATCGTCTCCATTGTAGAGAAAGTGGTAGTTGCAGAGAGTTCCTTCTTGATCGTAAATTTTAAGGTCGGAGAGACTTCGTCTTTTGTTGCGATAAGCAAAATGAGCTTCAAATAGATGCCCTGTTATAGAGGTCAATCTATATTGATTATCAAACTCCATCCTATCGTTGCTCACGGTCTCTCCTCCCCAGTCTGAGTATTCCACTTCTTTGATTCTCCCATTGGGATAAAAGGTAATTGTCTCAAAAGGAAGACTAGTTTTCCCACTAAAATACGAGACTGATTTGACCGGTCCTCGTAACTCAAAGAGTGAATAATTATTTTCGGCTTCCTGAAATTCACCCGACTTGTGGAGGTATTGAAGAATTGAATCCTTCTGATAATTGGATTGTGCTTCACTGCCTACGATAAAGAGGCAGCTACTAATCAGGAGCTGAAATACTTTTTTAGCTAGTGCCATAATCTTATATTACTAATGAGTTATTCATTTATGTGGCAAAAGTACAAGCTGGGTATGACAAAAGTGTTCATATCTATTTACGCAGAAACAAAAAGCATATTTTGTAGTGGATATGAACACTATGTTCATACCTATTTACTACCTTTGCCTTCGTAATGATGAATGATTCGTTTTTGTCTAACTATGAGTCAATTACAGACAGATGTTGAGCACAACATACAATCGATATTTATGGCTTTTGAATAAACTCCTTCTCCATAAGCGTATGTCGCTTGAGGAGCTTCAGGAGCATTGGGAGCGCTCCCACCTGTCGGACGGCAAGCCTCTTAATCAGCGTACATTTCATAAGCATCGCTTGGCAGTGGAGGAAATGTTTAACATCTCTATTAATTGCGACAAAACTTCTGGCTATAAATACTACATAGATGAATCCTCTTTGCTACAGAAAGACTTAGGGCGACAATGGTTGCTCAATTCCTTTAACATCGGCAATCTAATGCTGGAAGGGAAGACTGTGGCGAATCGGATAGTATTAGAGAGAATTCCGGGAGGGGTGGAGCATCTGCCCGTGGTGATTGAGGCGTTAAAGCAGAATCTTGAATTGGAGGTTAGTTACCTGCCACACTATAAGAGGGAGACGACGAAATATAGGGTTAAGCCTTTCGCTCTAAAAGTACATAACCAAAGATGGTACCTCTTGGTACAGTTTGATGGACAAAGTGATTTGAAGGTAATAGCTCTTGACCGTATTATGGATGTGGCAATTACCGATATACCATTCGACTTGCCACATAATTTTACCCCGGAGGACTACTTCAAGGATAGTGTAGGCATATGGGTTAATGAGAAAACAAAGTCAGAAAAGGTGGTTATACGTGTATATGGAAAGCAATGTAAATATTTACGCGACTTGCCATTGCACCCTTCTCAAAAGGAGGTGTCTGAGACAGAAGAGTACAGTGAATTTCAGTATCAGTTATCTGTGACTAATGAACTAGTACGGGAGTTGACGAAAATGGGAGGCGATATAGAGGTAGTGTGGCCTCAGAGTCTTAGAAAAAAACTTACTGCCTATGCATACAATATTATTAAACGTAACAAGATTAAGTAACAATAAAAGGAATGATTTATGGGTAATAGAGGAATTAGTGCCAACTTTGCAACGAAGTTTGAGGCCGAGGGCTATCTAGCGTTTTACCAAGAACACAAAGAGGAGCTGATATTAGGGGTGAGAAATGGGTATGTAAATCTCTACTTAAATTGCGATAGAATATCCAAAGTAGATGAGAAGACCCGAGTACCATTAACCGGATTAATCAATGACAATCTTTTTAAGCCAAAAGGAAGCAGAAAACAGGCAGGTAAGGAGGTGCGAATCTCCCTTGATAAACTAAAGAGCAATTATAAGGAGATCAAAACCCATAGTGATGGGAAGCCGGATAAGGAAGCAATTGCTCAGGCAAATCTATATCTGCAAAACAACCGAAACGGTTCTTCCGATTGGTTTTGCTTTGACATAGAATATGTGCAAAGTAATACCAATAGACGTTTTGACATTTTGGCTATCACCAGAGAGAAAAGCCATTCATATTATAGGGTGGCAGTGATTGAGGTGAAATATGGCTCCAAAGCCATCTCTGGGGAATCAGGTGTTCGAAAGCATATCAAAGACTTCTATGAGTTTTATAAAAATAAAGAGATGAATAAAGAGGAAGTCTGCTCGGTAATCCATAGCTTAAGGATGCTTGGGGTGGAAGTCCCGATGTCAATGCATAGTATTCACCCTGAGGAGATATCAGATAGGGTGGAGTTTTATGTCATTACCATTAATAATCAACAGCCTGTCAATGGAGGGTCTACCCCAAAGCAGTTAATGGGTGGTCAGCTTTTTAAGAGTGAGGACAATAGGTGGGGAGCGAAAGAGTTTTCAACTGCGTTGACACAGGAAGGAGATTTCTATGATCTTGTAGAACATGACCCGAATATGGAAGTGACTTTTCTCTTCTTTGATGGCGATGTGGAGAGCTTAAATGTTCAGGATATAATCAATGATGAGAGATACGATAGGGAGGTGTTTAAGGGGAAGGAATGAAGGTTATCGTACATAGGGGAGGTCAGCAGGTCGGAGGCACCATCATAGAGATTTCTACGGGCAATTGCAAGGTGTTTCTGGATCTTGGGAGCCCTCTGTATGGTAGTAAAAGTTGTGAGCTTAGCCGAAGCAAGGTGGGGCAATTAACAAGGGATGCGGATGCCATTTTTTACTCTCACTCCCATACAGATCACATGGGGCTTTTTCGTCTTGTTCCTGAGAATGTACCGCAGTATATAGGGTCTGCATCAAGAGATCTTTTATTACACACCTATACGGCACTTGATAGGCACATAGACAATGAGGAGCCATTGTCGGTGCTTAAGCGAATGCGTACTTATCGTGTGGGTACCCCCATTGATGTGGCGAGCAAGGGAGAAATCATCATCACGCCCTACTTGGTGAGCCACTCCGCCTACGATTCCTACATGCTGAAGGTAGAGGTGGGGAGGGTAAAGCTCTTGTATATGGGGGACTTCCGCCAGCATGGTTATCTTGGGAAGGGGTTGATGACGACCTTGAAAAAGTATATTGGCGAAGTGGATCTGCTAATCATTGAGGGTACTCTATTGGGGCGGAGTGATGAGCTTCCTCTTCATGAGTCAGTTGTTAAGACCAATATCTGCCATACTCTGATGCAACACAAGTATGTTTTTGCTCTTTGTTCTTCTACCCATGCTGATCGTTTGGCATCTTTTCACGAGGCTTGTAAACAAACTGGCAGGCTTTTTCTGGTGGATTCTTACCTAAGGGGAGTGATGGAAATACTGACTAAGTATGGGGGAAAGCACTCGGCTCTCTATCGCTTTGATCGCTTTTTTGAACTTATTAATTATAAGGCCCCTCGGGTACAGAGGAAACTTCGGAGGGAGGGCTTCTTGATGCCAATTAGGGCAAGCATGATCGATAAGGTAAGAGGGATGCTGAAGCTTTACAATGATGAGGAACCTTGGCTCATTTACTCTATGTGGCGGGGATATTTGACGAAGGGGGCAAAGTATGGAAGTGAGGGCTTGACAGACATCACGGCTCTCTTTGGTGAACATGTTTTGGAGGGAACCAAAGATGGTCTGCATACAAGTGGGCATGCGGATATTTCCACTTTGGAAAAGGTTTGTAAAGCTGTACACCCTCACTGTGGAATCATCCCGATCCACAAAGAGCCTGATACTCAGCTGGAGTCTTTATCTGCCCTTTGCTCCTATCGTATCTTGCGTGTTGGGGATTGGGAAATAGGAGACATTACTATTTCTATACGTTAAGGTAGATGTGGCGTCTTTTTCAAGCAAAAAGAAGGTGGCAGGGCGTGGAGATTTCCCGAACAAACCGAACTGCACCGACCATAGGGAAAGCGAAATTTCCATACTACCTTTGCGATAGCTTTGACCTATAACTTGTGACTTATAGGTCAAGATGGTCAGGGGTGACGCATTTGAGCGGTACAGAAGCCTATCCACTCATTGTGAAGAGTGGTGAACGATGCACCTCGACAGGGGTGCTCGCTCCGTACTCGGTCATCCGCGAAGCGGTGACCGATGTACGGAGCCCCAGCCTTAATCCCCTCGACCCCTTGCGGGTCGCCGAGCACACATCTCCAATGCCAACGACCCGCAAGGGGTCGAGGGATGATGTGTACGCTTATACATCGGTCATCGGCACTCCGTGCTTCGACCGATGCCTATGGAGCGTGCATCCTTCGGATGCGGGAGAATCTCTTATGTAGCGGTCTTCACATACGCCCCTGTCCGATGATCCTAAGGAGGTCGGCAGGAAGAGCACCCCGACAGGCGTGCTCGCCTTTTTACCCGGGAGACCTTGGGAAAATCCAAAAACGTCACCCCTGTCAAAATGGTTGGCGACACAGGGGGATAAGACAGTGTTTATCGTATCTTTGAGTATTTGAAAAGGCGAGAAAATGAACAAAAAAAACGTCCGAAGTGTTGGCTATTGGGCTGTTCAACCCACCATATTGACCTATACACCCAAATTTGTACCCCGTTTTTAGTCCAGTCCTACCCATTATACCCCATTCTAAACGACCCGTAAGAGACGCAGATAGTCCACTCATACAGGCGTAACCTTGTATGAGTGGGCTATCTGCGTGGAGATGGAGGGATTCGAACCCTCGTCCAAACATGGAACCAAACTGCTTTCTACACGTTTAGCTCTGATCGGATTTTCGACGCGGGAGGAAGGACAGAGCAACCGACTCCTACGCTTAGTCTCTTAAGTGTCGTTGCCGATGAGAGACGCACCGACAACCCTTCCCGATACTTCAGCACCACCTGATCAAGCCACCTCGGGATCACGGGCCTTGGGTGATGTCTCGCCGCGAGCAATTGCTCAAGCGAAAA
>QWBY01001368.1_pt1 | contig 29693 bp, 37 predicted proteins | sample 1972471 | NCBI WGS metagenome assembly QWBY01 (sample SAMN09866722, study PRJNA288562) | Human gut metagenome isolate term6_stool, whole genome shotgun sequencing... | reverse complement strand
TATGATCCCAAAAACGAAAAGTACATTATTCCAAAACGAAAAGTACATTTTAACATCTCTGTAAAAGGAAGTAAAAAACGCAGAATCCGCAAAACGAAAAGTACAATTCGGGTCACCAAATGCGTGTCGTAATTTACCTCGGTTTTACCGTCGATTTATCGCGCGCTTAATCGGCGCAAGCAGGTGGGTGTGTATACGCGTAGCCACTTGAGCCATCATCACGGGAGGCACACTCATACCGCATACATACCAGGGATTCGCCTCTGCGAAGTCATAGTCTTGTGGGAATGTACTGATGCATTTGAGCTCACCCAAAGAAAGGAAGCGAGGCTCATCGAAGTGTATTAGGCAGGAGCGCTTTGTTTGGAGGGTCGGGCATATCTTATCGGGATACACATAGGCTTGTGAAAAGTTGCTACCCCTCCCGTATAGTCTTTTGTTCGCGCTACTTTGTGACCGATCTCCATACTGCCGATGCTCCCACAGTGTTCTCGTCACCGGCGAGCATACTTCGCTTCCCTCGTAGTCGGCAAATTCACTCGGATATATCTCCGGCTCGTTAAAATCGATCGATAGAGAAGAGAGGGGAACAACCGCCTCGAGGTCTTTTCTAAGCCCGATAAAGAAAACGCGCTCGCGCCGTTGGGGCACGCCCATCTGAGCGGCATTCAGCAGGACAATCCGCAGCGAGTAGCCCGCATCGTCCAGCTCACGGCGGATACGGTCGACATACTTGCGTGCCTTACCGAGTAGTATTCCCTTAACGTTTTCCGCCACAATGACTTTTGGCTGTAGTCGCTTTGCAAGCGAAATGAATTCAAAGAAGAGAGTGTCCAACACCTGTTCGATACCGCCCTCCGTGTATCGTCTCCTCACGCCCCAATAGCGCTCACGCACCCCCGCCATCGAGAAGGTGGTACAGGGTGGCGAGCCGTCCAATATATCGAGGTGGTAGAGCTCCTCCGGCAGATCGTCCCTCAAGCGGAACGATTGGATCGGCTCACAGAAGGGGAAGCGTGGGGAGAGGTTACGCGTGTAGGCAGCCATAGTGCGCGGGTCTGCATCACAGCACCCCACCACATCAAATCCTGCTAACTTGTAGCCCATCGACGAACCGCCCCCACAAGAGAAGCAGGAGAATACGGAGCCTTTATTGGCGGCGAATGGGGCGTTGTGGAGCGTCCACTGATAGGGGAAGAGAGAAGTGCTCATAGGTGTAGAAACATTAAGTCTGTGTATCCGTTGGTGCGTGCCGATACCGCGGTGTCGTGGGTGAGGAGCACCGTGCCGGCGGGCATCTTTTGAGGAGCTGATTTGGAGGATGCAAAGAAGACAAAATGTGGCATATCCTCCAGTGCGGAGATAAGCCTTGCTTGGTCGGACGCAGTCCATACATCCCCCTCATATCCATCTAAATCTGTGTCGAGATAGGGCGGATCAAGCAGGTATAAGGTGTGCTGATTTGGAGGATATCTGAGGATAAGCGTACGATAATCCTCAGACACAACATCAATGCCATCCAAATACCCGGTAGCATCTATGGGAGTACGGCGCATTTTGTAGTACCAGGCATTCCGCGTCAGTCCATCGAGTGATGTAGCCCACTTGCCGCTGAATAGCAGCCACGAGGAGATGGTGAGATAATCTGCATCAGGATGCTGTTTAAGGAGTGCGATGATGCGCTCTTTGTCCGCCTCGCTAATCCGTTGCCCCCTCAGGTATTGATCCCCGAGTAGCTCCATCATTAGTTGCCGGAGCTTTTCCGTTTCGGGTATATTTCCGAGGCGTGTGCGGAAAGCGTCGAAATCATTGTAAATGACGGTAGCTTGGGGGATGGCATCCTTGGCAACCCGGGAAAGGAGCCCAGATCCACCGAAGCAATCCACGATGAGGGATATATCCTTAAGCGGTTCTAAGGCTTGGCGCAGGCGAGAGGCGAAGTTTCGTTTTTGCCCGCGGAACGGCAGAGGTGCCGAGTAACGTGTAGACATAGTATTAGGTTTGGTTAGATTATGTACCTTTGTAGCATCTCTCACACATACACAATAAGAGGTGCCACCACACCGAGAAAGGGATATACCCTCTGTCGTTGGTGTGGTGGCACCTTAACTATCCGAGGAATGTGTGAGAGCTAACCTCGGGGGCGGCAGGGGGTTCTTTTTTGCCCCTGCCCATTGTCGTTCTGCTACTTACCGGTAGAACTGCCGGAGGAGGAGGGGGTAGCCTTGACTGTTTTCACCTCGCCGGTGTTGGAGAAGGAGGCGGAGTAGGTAGCATCGTCGGAGGCGGGGTCAGTGCGTTCGAAGCTATCGATGATAAAGAGCCCCTCTTCGTATTCCGCGCCCCCGGTGGGCGTGGTGCGGTATCCGTATCGTAGCTTGACCGGTTTGGCTTCTTTGATCATTGCGTGTAGCTCATCGGCAATCACACCGTCCGTATCGGTTCCAATCTTGACGAATCCATCGACGTTGATGGTGATTTCGAGAGTCTTGACTTCTTTGGACTTATAAAGGCTGTTTGGTGTGTCCTTATCGACGCGCTCTTTAGTGGCGCTCTTTACGGCGAGCTTGTGCGACTTGGCGCCAAGTGTGGGAACCCACTTGTTGCCCTTCTCCAAGAGGAGGGCGATGTCGCTGCCGTTTAGGTATTGAGTTGTTGCCATATTGTGTAATAGGGTTAGTTGTTTAATTTGCGGTAAATGAGGGATAAAAAGAGGGTAACGCCGGCGGAGAGAAGCACCAAGGGGATCTCTCTGCGCGGGGAGGGCTTAGCCGGTACCGTTTGGATGCGCTCGCGGTAGAGTGTATCGGTGGAGCGTACCGTATCGGTGAGGCGTTGGAGACGTTCGCGGTAACGTACCTCGCGGATGCGTACGGTATCGCCCTTCTCCCAGAGGAGGACGCTGTCGCGCAACAGGAGGGTATCCGTCCGGTAGTGTACGGCATCTTTTTGGGATGCAGAAGTGGTGCTGCCCTCGAGGACAATCGCCTCACGGCGCGAGCCGCAGGAGAACAGCACCGGGAGAAAAAGAACCAAGATGACCAGATGGCGTGTCACGATCATTCGAGCGTTATGTGGTTGGAGCCATTGTGCGAGGCTTCCCGATCGGATAGCTCACGCAGTAGCTTCGTTCGTTCCTTGATCAGTTCTTCGTATCCAGAGAGGAGCATCTCCAATGTCTCTTTGTGGCTCGTAAGGTTATCCTTGCGACGCTGTGATCGACTGATAATTAGATTTATTATCGTAGTGATAACTCCTCCGGATACAAGGGCAATGATGATTTCGGTTATGCTCACTTCTTCGGCAGGTTATAGGCTTTTTCGATGCGGTCGAGTTCGTGCTTGATGTAGTTGACCGCGCTGAGGGTGGCGGTCATCTGCCGGCGTAGGCGACGGGTCTGTACCCAATAGCAGAGCAGATACCCGAAGGCGGAGCCGAGGAGGAAGAAGAGTACATTGTAGAGAAGCTGTGTCATAGCAGTACGTGGTTACGGATTATAGTAATCGGTAGGCATTGAGCCATACGGTGTGGGGTACGCTCGTGCCTTGCTCCACGCGAGTCATCGCGGATGCGAGGGCAATGAGCGTATCGCGGTCGGCGCAGAGGGTGTCATCGGGATGTACCTCCATCGAGCGCGCCACGAAGTCGATATAAGCTGAGGTGTTGTTCTCGGAGGGCGGTGCCCACAAGGCTATGATTTTGCGGACGCTGTTACGTTTCTTAACCGATATGTATCTGCGCAGGAGCTTGAGCATAGCCCGGCATCCGAGCTCCAGCGACGCAAAGCGGCAGAAGGCTTCGCCGGGGGCGGTGATTTCGCCCTGCCACTGCATCGCGGAGTGGCGGATATTGCCGGGGTTATTGCGCTTTATATCCATCTTATCAAGCGTTGGCAACAAGGCTCATAACGCCCTTTTCATCGGGTGCCATTTTGGCTCCACCGGCGCGAAGGAGGAACGAGAACATACTGCCGTAGTAGGTGGGTGAATCAGTCTCCTCGAACATCTTCACTTCGCCGAGCGCACGGCATACGTACTTGGCGTGCCAAGCAAGCCCCAAAGCTCCATCAAGCGCATAGCGCGGATCGAGGAAGTTGAAGCCGTAGAGGTTTCCCACAACGCCCTTCTGCGCATCGGCGCAAGAGAGGAAGGCACTGGCTTGAGAGGTGGTAAGATTATCCAACAGATCGCCGTAGGCATCGGCTCCAAGCAGGATAACACGTTCCGTCTGAGGAATCTTCGCTTTATTGAAAGCGCGTTGAAGGGCGGAGATGTTCCCGGCGGTCACCTTGCCGGTCACCTTAAGCTTTTGGCTGTCCTTGGTGGGCATCCATTGAGATAGGATGTATTCTCCCACTTTTTCCTGAAGGTGGGCGCGGTCAACGGAGATAACGCTTTCGCGCTTGTTATATGAGAGTTCCACCTCTTCGGCATTTTCGATCAGCACCGGGTCGGTCGTGAATTCGTGCAGCTGATAGGTCAGCTCACTGTCGTCGCGCTTGGACACCGTGGCGGGACGACTCGCGCGATCCATTTCAACTTTGCTCTCCTTGCCGGCATTGGGTACGTGTACCACGTGGTTGCTGACAAATTCGGAGTGGTCTACCGAATAATTGAGGAAGCTGTTCTCGGCAAATAGTCCGTTTAGGATACTGTCTATCCAGATTTCTTTTTGTAGTGGCATTTTAATTTGGGTTAGTGGTTAGTGTTTTGTGTGGAAGCGGGCATTGTACTTCTCCGTATAGAGCTCGGGGTTTTCTTCGCGGAGCGCGGAGAGCAGCCCTGCGCGGTCGAGTTCGTCCCACGATGCGTCAAACCGGGAGGGCGCGGGCTTATCGGGTACGATCTGTGCCGATAGCCCCCTCTTAGTGGGGAGCGCGGAGAGACAGCGCTCGCATAAGTCGGGATTGGAGGTGTAGAAGGCGATGAAGTCCTCCTTAGCCGATTCGGCTATCTTGCCATTCGCAATGGCGTTGGCTACAAGCTTCTCGCCGCGTTCTTTGGCGATGCGCTCCAGCTCTGCGGTAAGGCGCGTATTGTCGGCACTCAAACGGGATACGGCTTGCGATACCGCCTCGGGGGTAGCCCCTTCTTCCAATTCCAATGCCTGCAAGGCTTCCGGCGTGAGTGCCGTCAGCTGTACGGATTGTTTTTCTTCTTCTTTCATAGTAGGATGATTGTTTAAATGTGCTTTCAGCGTGGTATACTTCCGTGCCGCCTCCTCATCGCTGAGGGGCTTCCCATCGGCTGCGTAGAGACGCACGGCGCACGGATTACTCGGGATGGTAACTAAGGAGACCTCCAACAGCTCCCATTCGGTCACGCGGTCGTAGCTGTCGCCAAAATCGAGCCGCTTTACGTAGATGCCGGGAGAGGCACCACGAATAAATCCGCGCTCCGCCTTGCCGGCTACTTCCTGCGCAGCCTCGTCCTCGATGTCAAATTCAAAGGAACCGATCAGTTGGCTCCCCTCGGTGCGCAAGCCGGTGCATCGTCCGATGATGCGCTCTGTGTCGTGCTGATAAAGGAGGAGTGGGTTTTTGTCGTAGCGGGAGCGATCCATACCACTATTCAGGAGGCGCCAGCCTCTGTCGTTGGTGACCGCTTCGTCGTTGATGATGAGATCTATATCGGGCATATCGTTGCTTTTTAACGATGCAAAGATGCCCCACCCCGCTTCGAGAGCAAAACCAATCAGACGGAGCATCGTATCTATTTCGCATAGAGCGCGTTTGGATTTAAGTTTGCAGCAGATTTAACACAACAAAGATCTATGGAAAAGAAACCTACTACTACTAAGTCCGAAACCATCCCGGCACAAGTTGTAACTCTGGAGGGCAAAGAGTACGCGCTCACCCTTACGATGGGAGCCTTCCTGGAATTCAAACGGCTCACGGGGCACGAGGCGAGCGCCATTGACCCGGACAGCATCAGCGATACCCTGATCTTCCTGCACTGCATTCTCAAGTCCGCCGCCCGACGCGACGGTACCACCTATCCGTACGAGACGGCAGAGGATATGGCGTGCCACCTCACACCGGACGAGCTGAGCAAGATACGGATCGCGTGATACTCGACGCACTCTCCTTCGGCATTGTGTATGCGGGCTTATCGCCCGACAGCTTCGCTCGTCTGACCACGGACGAGTGGGATGCCGTAGTACACTGTGCCGAAGAGAAGCTGCGCACCGAGTGGGAACAAACACGCCTTATTACCTATGCCGCTCTGGCTCCACACATAAAGAGCGGCACCACGATGCACGACCTCTTCCCGTTGCCGTGGGACAAGCAACAACCCACTGAACAAGTAGCCGTGCCGACGGAAGAGGAGCGGCGCGAACTCATCAGACGATACGGGGAATAAACCTATGGCACAAGAGATCATCGACCTACGCATCTCGGTAGATGCAAAAAGCGGACAGATTTCCGTTGAGCGGCTAACTAATCAAATCAAACAGGCGGGCAAAGAAGCCGAGAAGGCAGGCGGACTTATGAGCCGCCTCAATACGATTGCACTCAGTGCCATCATCGACCAGGTGCGCGGGATCGCCGATGGGCTTAAATCTTTAACTTCGCCCGCCATCCAATTCGAGCAATCGATGGCGGATCTGTCCGCCATTACCGGATCGGTGGGAGATGAACTCGAGGAGCTAACCAAGGCAGCGCGCGAGGTGGGAGCGGAAAGCGGACTCGGAGCGAGCGAATCGGCGCGCGCCTTTTCTGTGCTTGCCGGACAAATTGACGTGCCCATCGAAAGCTTGAAAACGCTGCAGAAGCAAACCATCCTCTTGGCGCAAGCTGGTGCGTTGCCCCTCGAAGAGGCGGCTAATGCGGTAGCTGGTACGATCAATCAGTTCGGCTTGGAAGCTGAGGAAGCATCCCGTGTGGTAAATGTATTGGCGGCAGCAAGCCGTGCCGGCGGTGCCGAAGTGACCGACATCTCCGAATCCTTCAAAGTTGCCGGCGCCGCTGCCGCGTCCGCCGGGGTATCCGTAGAGGAAACCGCCGGTGCGCTTGAAATCCTGGCACAAAACAACACCAAGGGCTCCGAAGCGGGTATTGCCTTGCGTAATATGTTGGTATCGATGCAGGCGCAGCTCGGAATCGACATCTCTAAGACAGGCTTTGCCGGCGGCTTGGACATCATCCGCAAAGATCTATCAAGTATGGGCAGTCAGGTAGAGCGCACCACCTACCTGGCGAAAGTGTTCGGGCGGCAGAATATCGTTGCCGCCCAATACCTATTGGATAATGCGGATGCCGTGCGTGATATGACGAAGGCGGTCACCGGTACACAGTCCGCACAGGAGCAGGCATCCATCCGCACCAATACGTGGGCGCACAAAATAGAGGTGGCACGAGCCAAGATGGCAGATCTATCGATCACCATTACCAATGCCACCGGCGGACTGCTCCCCTTTGGGGCACTGCTCACGGAGCAACTGGTACCACTCGCCCAAATCACACCGCTCATTAGCGGGATCGGCAAGGCAGTACACTCATTGGGAGGCGCCCTCAAAGCAAGCGGTGTGGGTGGTATCGCCATCGCCATTGGCGTGGTGGTTGGAGCCTTGGTCGCCGCATATCAGACAAGCGAGGCTTTTCGCAACGCGTGCAATGAACTATTCGCGGCGCTTAAACAGCTTGGCGGAGAAATAATGAAGGCGCTCAAGCCGGCATTCGATAGGTTTCTGGGGGCGGTTAAGCCGTTGTTTCCACTACTCGGCAATCTCTACTCCATATTGGCGAGGCAGATATCCGTAGTAATCCAACAGCTTTCGCCCATCATCGGATCGATATGCCGTATTCTGGGAGATGTTATGAGCTTTCTATTCCCCATCATCAAGCTCATAATGGAGTTGGTGGGGCGCATCGTCGGCGCTCTGCTGCCGGCGTTAGAACCACTCTTTAAAATCTTAGCCAACAACAACCCGATCGTAAAACTCTTCAGCAACATTTTGAGCGGTGTGTGCACGGTGGTGGAAACCCTCGTCGGATGGATCACCAAGCTGATCGATAAGCTGCTCAAGCTCCTCGGCATAGGCAACGATGCGAAAAATATGGCGAGCCAAACAGCTGCGGATGCCTCCGCAGGGGCAAGTGCGCCACCAAGCACACAACCCGTCACGCAACCCGTCTATACACCCGAACCGCTACCGATGGATACATCATCCTCCTCGTCGGGGAAAAGCAAAGATCGTAGCCGGGAGATTACCGACTTGGGTACCATCGCGGGGCTGCAAAACGCGATTTCCAAGGCTCAGGAGAAGCTCAGCACAGCCAAGGGAGAGGAAGCCATCGCCGCCCAAAAAGAGATAACCGCCTTGCAAGACAAGTTAGACTTGCTGCAAAATCGCATCAAAATGGCAGCCACACCGCCCCGTGTGGTGAAAGCTTCCGGCATCACCACCATAGAAGGCTACCACTCCGCGCAAATCGAAAAAGCTAAGAGTGGCGGCAAGGAGGTGAGGGGTGGTCGCATTGTCGCGAATCCGCTCGGTACTAAGCAATGGGGCAAGGAAATAGACGCATTCAACAAGAAAGCGTCAAAAATTTCATTAGACCACCTAAAGGGCGAGCGCGACAAATGGGATAACTTCGTAGGGGGTATCCGCGAGGGATTGGGAGGGGTTTCCTCTATTATGTCCTCTTTGGGCGATGTAGTGGGAGGAGCCGCCGCGCCGTGGTTTAAATGGGGGGCAGGCGTGATTGATGCCATCGGTCAAGCCCTGCCGCAATTGCTCACACTATTCAACGCCAACGTGGCTACTGCTGCCTCAGGGGCGGCATCCTCGCAATCCTCCATCCCCGTAGTTGGCCCGATAATGGCTATCGCCAGTGTGGCGTCTATCCTTGCCGCCATCACCAAAATCCCCAAGGCATCAAGCTTCGCGGAGGGGGGTATCCTCTATGGAGCTACCTATGCGCTTGCCGGCGAATACCCGGGCGCAAGCAACAACCCCGAAGTGATCGCCCCGCTCGACCGGTTGCGCAGCCTTTTGGATGCCGATCGACCCTCATCCGCCACCCCTGCCGGCTCCGTGGAATTCCGCATCCGCGGACGGGAGCTGGTCGGCATCCTATCCAAAGAATACAACACTCGCAAATACAGCTAAGCAATGATCTGGACATCCGAACTACGACACCGCCTCTTTAAGGAGCTCGGCACCATACCCGAAATATGGCATCTCGCCATAAACCAAGGGCAGATGGAGCACCGTGAGGATGCTGCATTCTCTCGTACAAACCCCTCTGTCCGATTCCCCGCGCTACTCATTACCCCATTGGGAGAGGAAGCAATCGAGAAGGACAAAGAGAATACCAAGTACCGCCTGACGGTGCTTTGTAAGCTCTATATCTACGACTCTCGCCGTGCCAACAGCATCGCCCCCACCGACCATATCGAGGCGTGGGACAAGGCTTTGACCATCGTAAAAAAAGTTATTGCAGCAGGCGCGAACGCCGGGCTACTCCTCGATAGTTGGCAGTACGGCATCCTGGAGGAGAGCCTTACCGAGTGGACAATTACCCTCTCCCGAACGGGCAGGTAAAAGAGGGGTTAAACAATGGTAACGGAAAGGTTAAAAATCAAACAGAGCTTGCCCTCGATACTTGTCCGGCTTACTCTTAGCCACCTCCACGCGAGATGCCTCCTCGGCTACATCCACCGCCATATACCGCAGGAATGTGTCGTAGCAAATCGGATAGACCGGGTACACGTACCGTCGCCATACCTCCGCATAGCACCGATCCAACCGACCCGGCTCATAATGCATCATTGCCAATTCTTGCACGCGCTGAATCATCCGCAGACGGTTCTCGCGCATACCGACTTTCTTTTCTCTCATCCGCAAAAGCAATTGATGTCACAAAGATAACAAACGATAAGCACATACTCCTATGCAACCCAAAGACCCCGCAAAATACGACCTTGCCCGACGGCTCTACGTGGACGACAAAGTGCCGCTAAAAGAGATTGCCCAACGGCTCGGCACAACACCGCAAACCCTCACGCGCTGGAAGCAGAAAGGAGCGTGGGCTGAAAAGCGACAAGCCTCGATGCTCTCCCCGAGAGCTCTCTACCAAAAGCTCCTCAAGCAGCTTGACCTGCTCATCGAGGAGGGCGATCCCGCAGGCAATGCGGACGCCATCAGTAAGATCTGCAAACAAGTTAAGGAGCTACAGCGAGAGGCTACCGTGGATGACGTAATCCTCGTACTCTCCGACTTCTCCGATTGGCTCCTCGCCAACGGACAGGCTCAAGGCATCACGCGCGAGTGGATGCAGGAGGTTACCCGATTACAGGATACCTACGTACACGCGCTTATCGCGCACGACAACCGATTGGAGGGGAACGGCAATGCGTAATCGCGTCAACAAGCAACTCCTCGAGCGATGGCAGGATCGCGTCGCCTCCATATCCCGCTCGACGTTCACTCTAAATGAAACCGCCGAGAACAAGGAGCAACGAGTCGCTCGTGCCAAGGAGGATTACGCCTATTTCGTTGCCACCTACTTTCCTCACCTCGCCACAAAGCCCTGCGCCAAGTTCCAGGTGGATGCTGCACGATATATAGCTGCACACCCTCGCGCAAGGGCACTCTTCGAGTGGGCGCGTGGGCACGCCAAGAGTAGTCATATGGGATGCCTGATCCCCCTCTGGTTATTGGCACGCGGTAAGGACGATTTCCGCTCTATGGTGGTAGTATCCAAAAGTGAGGAGGCAGCCACGGCACTATTGGGCGACCTGCAAGCGGAGCTCTTCGCCAATGAGGCGTACCGGCAAGACTTCGACTTGCGTACCGAGCAGGGCAGCGAATGGCAGCAGGGACGATTCTCCACATCCAACGGCGCGAGCTTTGTCGCCCTCGGTAGAGGACAGTCGCCCCGAGGACTGAAAAAGCGAGGACAACGACCCGACTACATCGTTGTGGACGATATTGATGATGACCTGTTGGTACGCAGCGAAGCGCGCGTCTCGCAAGCCTACGAGTGGATGATGACCGCTCTATTCGGCACCCTCGCTGTGGGGCGGGGTCGCTTTATTGTTGTTGGGAACCGCATCGGAAAGAACAGCATCCTCACCCGATTCTCCGAGGTGAAGGACTTACACCACACGGTAGTGAATATACTCGACCGCAACGGAGAGCCATCCTGGAAAGAAAACTATACGCTCGAGGAGATAGCCGAGATACGCCGCACGATGGGCGAGCGCAATTTTCAGAAAGAGTATATGAATAACCCGACAACCGAAGGGAGCGTCTTTAAGCGCGAGTGGATGCGCTACGAAAAGCCCCTGCGTCTCCGTGAGTACCGTCGTATAATCGCCTACACCGACCCCTCCTTCAAGGCAACGAAACAAAACGACTACAAAGCTACCGTTGTCGTGGGCAAAACGAAAGAGGGCTACTACCACGTACTCCGATGCTATGCCGGGCAAACAAGCGTAAGTCAGATGGTGGCGTGGCACTACGACATAGAGCGGTATATCGACGGGAGCGTGCCCATCCGCTACTATATGGAGGCTAACTTCATACAAGACCTCCTTTTGGACGAGTTTCGCAAGGAGGGAGCAGCGCGGGGCGGACGACAGATCCCAATCACACCGGATAAGCGCAAAAAGCCCGACAAATACAGCCGTATCGAGGCGATGCAACCGCTTTTTGAACGCGGATTTATCGCCTTTTGCGACCGCTCTGAAGGGATGGAAACCCTCATCGAACAGCTCCTCTCCATAGAGCCGGGAAGCCGTATACACGATGATGCCCCCGATGCACTCGAGGGCGCCATATGGATGCTTAACCGAGGGGGTGGAGCCACCCGATACTACATACCCGACACCATTAACCGACACTATTAATGGATACCTACCAACAATACACCGGCACCATCCCCGCCAAAGGGGGTGACAATTATACGCTCACCCTCCGACGCACGGGAGCTCCGACCAATTCCCCTGCCCGGGAGCTTACGTTTTACGGAGAGGGCTTTACCATCGAACGCGAGGCGTCAGAAGATATCCTGCAACCCCTCCGCCCCCTGCGCGCCACGTTGCACCTAAAGAGCGAAACCAACTACGAATACGAGCACATCGCCAAGGATACGCAACCGTGGACGCTCCGCATCGATCTCTCCGGCACCACCATTTTTGCCGGGGTGGTGGAGCAGGGCTTATACGAGGAGGATTTTGAGGCGGCTCCTTATGAGGTTACCCTTGTCGCCACCTGCGGTCTGCTTAAGCTCCAAGACCTGCCACTCGATTGGGCTACGCTCCCACGCAACGACTACGGGCTTATTTCCGTGGATGCTTTCGTGCGCCACGCGCTTGCACGCTGTGGTGCGCCAACGCTCCCCATAGAGGCACACACCGCTAATCTTATGCCCTCAGTGTATTACATCGATACTACTGAGTGGGAGGGCGACGAAACACCCAAACTTGGGGAGCTGTTAGAGACATTATTGCACGACCTTGCCCTCATCCTCTATCAGGCGCGGGGGAAATGGTACCTTGTCACAGCGGACTATACCGCTACAAATACCCCCACCCTCTTGGGTGGTGATACCTATCCGGTATACGCCACCCCCTCTCTGTCCGCACGGCGCGGGTATGAGATGGTCGCTGTCGAGCTCCCCACAGAGACGCGCGACAACCTGCTCTCCTACGCGACGACCGGGGATGTACCGGACTGCACATTGGGGGCAGGAGATATAAGGCTTGACCGCGTAAAGCTCAACCCACTCCCCCCGAGGCGCAAACTCTCCAAAACGCCCGGATTGCAGCTCATACCGCTCACCGACAAGCAGCGCGCCGATGGGGCTATCCTGCACGTACGCCCCTCGTCGGACGATACCGAGGCACTCTATCTCTATCAGGAGTTGCGCCTTCCACCGGAAGCTAAGAGCATCACCGTTACCGTACCCATATCCTTCCGCGCAGCGGACGGATCGCCCGTAACGCCTCTACCGGAAACCAAGAACAGCTCCGTGCAGATGGTTTTGGAGGCTGCCCTCGTGGGGGCAGACACCAACCTATATCAAGCCCGCATCGGTATGGCTATAACCGCGAACACCTTTCTCTGGGATGGCTCTGTGGACGATTATGTATGGGATGACTACGAAAAGAGCAAGCAAAACGCCCTGATGTTGGAGCCGAAGGCGAACGCGGCTACCTTCTCTTCCTTCGCGTTCTACGGGTTCGGGTGGCTCTCCGACGATTCAGGGGTGGGGAATGAAGGGTGGGCACAAGCGCTCTATGACAATCGTCCTTGGGCGGAGAGCACGTACAACGAGCACGCAGGGGGCAAATTCGGCACCTTTTCTTACACCATCCTCCTGCCATACGAGAAAGCGGTGCGTGGCGTGAACCGCCTGCGCGCGGAGCACAATCAGGCTCCGCTACCCGAGTATACGCACCTGCTCCTCCGATTGCCCTTGCGCCGCGTGGCGTGGGATGTCGACCCTGACGACAAAAAGAATAAGAAAAAGCTTAATGAACGCCGTCTCACGGACAGCTCGCTCCTAATCGGAAAAATATCCGTTACTGCCACGTACCGAACCGACATAGATGCCGATAAGCGCGTCTTCCTCGACCGCAATACCCCCTCGCTCCGTGAGGGCGACAACGAACAACTGACCTATGCCACCGAGACCGCCGGAATAACCCGTCCGGCATCCGCCAAAGGATGGCTCTATACGGAGGATGCCTCCGCTCCGCTCAAGGCGCTATATGGCACCACCTCCCTCTTGGAGCATTTCTCCGAAGCATTGATGCGCGCTAAGGCACGAAACTACGACACCCTCTCCCTGACCGTCCGTTCGGGGAGGATCCCCTTGTCCCCCGGTCGCACTTACACCCTAAAAGGGCGACCGGGCAAAACCTACGTAGCTGTGGGGAGCATATTCCACCCCTGTAGCGGAGAAGACGAAGTAACCCTCGTGGAAAAAATCCCCACTGCCAAAGAACAAACCTCTATTGTAGCCACCAAAGTATGATCTACATCCGTACACGAGCAAAGCGCAGCTCCACCAACCCGATATGGACGCTTATCGATGATGCCCGCTACATCGATCCCGGTGAGCTATCCGCGCGCACACACCTCTCCAAGCGGTACACCGTACGCATCGAGAGCAACAATGGATACACCCTCTCCGATCAGGTTACCTCCCTTGTCCTCTCCGCACGGCTATTCCGCAATACGGACGGAGCGGATATAACCGACCTCGCCAAGGAGCACGGTGTGCGCCCCGAATGGAAGTGGCTTGCCGCGGACAATACGATGGCTGTATCCGGGGATGCCTGGAGCGTATCCCTTGATCCAGATAATGTCCTGCGCCCCGCACGTATGGAGTGCCGCATCGATGAGGCAGCTATCGACGTCCGCCTCTTTCTTAATAATGTTCTGCTCAAACTTTCTGAGCAATCCCCGGAAAATTTTGGGTACAAACGCATCTACGCACGCGACGAATGCGACATCACCAACGAAGCGCACCTCATCCACTCATTCGTGCTCAGTCCGGAGTTGGTTCCACACCTCATTTCTAATGCTAAATTCCGCGAGGCGGTAAAGGGGGACAAGGGAGATCCGCCCACCCTCACGTTTGATGAGCAGTTTCGCCTACTCGCTGATGGAGTGCTCGTTAGCGATTACTCCCTCAAGGGCGACCGTGGCGCAGAGGGACCGCGTGGCGCAGAGGGACGCAGTTTCGCCTACTTGCGGATGGAGTATTGGTCAGTCAGCAGACCCTCAAGGGCGACCGTGGCGCAGAGGGACCGCGTGGCGCAACAGGCGCAACAGGTGCTAAGGGCGACAAGGGCGACAAAGGGAATGACGCAGGTCGCTATTTGGGCAGGGCTCAGCGTATACATCCGGACTTCCACGGCAACTACCTACCAGAAACAGATAGCAACTGGAAAACAGCCAATGAGGGAGACTACGTATATGTAGTCGGCGATCACTCTAATAGAGGAGGCGACAAGGACACCTACTACATAGTCCGAGAGCACAAAAATAATACCGTTTGGGAAGTCTATAACATAAAGGGTAGTACGCCCACGCTCAAGCTTGACAACAATTTTCGCCTACTCGCTGATGGAGTGCTCGTTAGCGATTACTCCCTCAAGGGGCAAAAAGGAGATACCGGAGCAAGAGGTGCTAAGGGTGAGGATGCCAGTCCCTCTGATGTGGCGGAGTTGATTGCCTCGGATGCCGGCAGCTTGTACCGCGCGGTCATCAACAGAGATCCAATCAATAAGATCGGGAAAATCAAATTTAACCTCCGCGAGAACTACCAACGCCACAAGGTCTATAAGCTTGGCAAGGACGAGACGGTCAACCTCTCCACGCTCACCAACGGCCTACCCGAAGGGGCGCGGCTCTCCATTATTCGCGAGCTGTACGAGCCTCCTAAAACACAATCATCCACCGCCACAAGCGATTTTGCGGGAGGGGGTAAAATCATAGTAGATACACCCACCATTAAGCCTCCCCAAAATCCTCAAGGAGGAAGTGGTGGGTTAACAGGTGGAGATATCCCCACCTACACGCTGGGCTTCTCCATCGACCTCAATTTCGGTTCCAAGGAGCACAAGCCTCGCACGGTAGAGATTGTAATGCAACGTGTCTGCCAAACAGATGGCTCCTGCAAGGTGATGCCGGTAGTGATTAGCGACGATGTTATGCACGCCGATTTGGCGGATAGAATTGACACGGAGCGCAGGAGGATCGACACGGAGCGCAGGAGGATCGACACGGAGCATCAGCGCATCAACGATATGCAGGCGCTCCTGCGCACTCAGTACGTGCAGCGCAATCTCATCTCCCTCAACAACCAACCCTCCACATCCATTTCCCTCAATTCCGATATGTCCACCGTGATCGTTCGACGGGGTAGAGGAAGCTCCACACGCTACCTGCGCGTAGAGGATCTTAGGGACGCCCCCGTCGGCACAAAAATAACCATCTACCACTTCGCCCGCGAGACCGATGTGCGCGCCATCATTCCCTTCCCATCATCCTCGTATGGCTACGCCGGATTCATCTCCTCGTGGGGTGCCCCCGATAGCGCTTCGGTTACCACCCAACCCGGATACAAGTATGAGCTCATCAAGACCTGGAATCCCCTCGAATTCCACATTGCACGCTTTAAGATGGAGTAATATGATCAAGCGCAATCCCAATAACGAAAACAGACCTATATGGCACACTTAGTAACCCCCCAAGAAATGGACAGCGTCGTCGACAGCTACAAGCTTGACGCGATCACAGACAATACTCCCGCCATCACGGCTACCTGCCTGCGCGCTGCCGAAGCACGCGTGCTGAGCTACCTCGGCGGACGATACGACCTTGAGGCAATCGGTCGGATGGATACCGACAGCCCCCTCCTTGCCGACCTCAAAGAGATCGTAAAGGATATCGCCCTCTACCTGGTACTCCGCCGCCACAATGTGGATATGGCGTACGAGCGCGTGGCGGATGCCTACAAGATGCACCAAGAGTATCTCTCGAAGATTGCAGGGGGCGAAATATCCCTCCCCGGTCTGCCCCTGCGTACATCCGCGGGCGGCGAAACCGTATCCCATATGATGATGGGTAGCAATCCCAAACACGACTTCAACTTCTAATTTCAATATGGCAAATACCACATCCCTCATCCGGCGCATTGTCGAGAAGCAAGCATCACAAACCGCACGCGATATGCGCCACTGGCGCCAAGCCAAGCAGGAGGCTACCAAGCCCGATATGCCCAAGCGCGTCCGACTGGTCGACCTCATCAACGACCTACTCTACGATACACACCTCTCCAGTCAGATGGAGCTGCGTATCGATACCTCCCTCGCCAAGTCCTACACCCTGCTCCGGGAGGACGAATCGCCCGACGAGGATACCACCACCCTGATGCGGCGATGCAATGCCTTTGGCGACCTGATCCGCATCGCCCTCGAAACTCCCTTTTGGGGGCATTCACTCGTAGAGATTTTACCATCGCCTGACTGCCTGTTTACCGCCGATTTACTACCCCGAAGGCACGTAGTACCCGGACGGGGACTGCTCCTCCCCGACATAACCAACGATAAGGGTATCCCATACCGCGATGATGCCGGGTATGGAAAGAGCATCATCGAGATGGGCGATGTACGCGACCTCGGTATCCTATTCGACTGCGCTCCCGCTACCATCTACAAGCGATACGCAATGGCGTCCTGGAGCGAATTTTGCGAGATCTACGGCATACCTCCGCGCGTGCTCAAAATCAATACGGACGACAGCGAGGCGATGGAGCGCGGTGCAGCGATGATGCGCCAAATGGGCTCCGCAAACTGGGCAATCGTCGACAAGGACGAGGATCTGACCTTCGGCACCGGGCTAAGCGACAACGGCTCCGTATTCTTACAGCTCATCGCGGCTGCCAAGGAGGACGTCTCCCTCAAGATCTGTGGTGCCTCCCTCGGTCAGGACACGCTACACGGCAACCGCTCCAAGGAGGAGTCGAGCCTCGAACTACTCGAAGCCAAGTGCCTGGCTGACCGCCGTACCGTAGAGCGTCGGATGAATGCCATCATCCTCCCCGCCCTCGCCGCTCAGGGATTTATTCCCGCCGGGCTCCACTTTGCCTTTGGGGGCGAAGAGGACAAGGATGGTCTTTGGAACCGCACCATCTCACTCCTCCCCTATTACAATGTGGATGAGGAGTGGTTACGCAACACCTTTGGGGTGGAAGTTACCGACGCCAAAAGCGCATTCCCCACGCAGGGGCTATCCGCGCGACTCAGCCATAAGCAGCAGGAGGACGACGACCCTTTCGTTTAAGCCCCTCCGAAGCAGCAAAGCTCCATCATCGCTACGAGCGTATGACGGAGCTTTTGGAGGGGCTTTATTCCTCCGACGGGCACCAATGCGGTTGTGGGGGAGATAGCCCCTCTACGGGCACGCAAATCGCCCGACTCGCCAAATCGGGCGATAAGAATAAGCATACCCCGCCGGAGCCGCGCCCCTCCGTGAGCAAAAAAGCGTACCGATGGGTCTACAAGGCAGGCGGAATGAAGCCCGAAATGCTCTCCGACCGCCCCATACGAAAAATGATCGAGGAGACCTCCTCCTCCCTTTCTACCGCCTTGGACGAGGACATCGCCCAGGAATTAACCCCCGAGATGCGTAACGCACTCGAACAGGATGTTTTCCTATTCTCGGGCTTCAAAACCTACCACAACCTCAAGGAGGCTTCGCTCCTCCTCGAAAACAAAGAGCGGGGCGGCATCCAAACCTTCAACGAGTTCTATCGCTCCATACGCGCCATCGACGACAAGTACAACCGCGATTGGCTTCGCGCCGAGTATCAGTTCGCAGCCAATTCGGCGGCGATGGCAACACAGTGGGAACAAGCCCTCAGAGACAAGGATCTCTACGCGCTGCAATACGTCACTGTGGGGGATGACCGTGTACGACCCGAGCACGCCGATTTGGAAGGGTTGGTGCTCCCTATGGATGACCCGTTTTGGCGTACCGGTACCCCTCCCAACGGATGGGGATGCCGATGCACCATAATGCAGGTGCCCCTCGAGGAAAACCCGCTAACCCCTGAAGAACAGAGCGACCGGAGCCGTGCCGCATCATCCGCATTGGACGATATGACCGAGGGCAAAAACAGCATCTTCCGATTTAACCCATACTACGACCAAGCCCTCTTCCCGCCAACACACCCCTACTTCGGAAAAAAGGGATACCGACACTGCACCTCCGACCGATTCGCCCACGCCGACGGGGATGCCGACCCCTGCAACATTTACCGAAAACTCAAAGAAACAGCCGAGGAAAAACTGTATATCCCGAAAAAGAAGGTTATTGAACGAACTAAGGAAGGACACGTTATTGAACAATACGACAATGTAGACCCAAAAGCATCCGACTACCACGGTGTGCTTATGGTAGCACGCTATTTCGCACGTACGAGTAATGTTACGGTGATGCCTCGATCAATGAGAGGGAAGTTTGAATTTGCCTATGAGCAACTTTTCGGAGAGTTAATCGGAACACCCTATGAAGGAAAGACACCTGACCTGAAGACTGTTTTTGGGTTCGTTGAGGTGAAAGGGTACAGACCGGGAACTCCCGGGAAAAATGCATTGCGAAATATGCTCAGTGATGCAATAACCCAATCCAACAAATTTGTGCTACAACGACACCCGGACTGGACAGAAAACTTTGTTCTAAAATCCATTGAAAATAGGGTAAGAAAAGGAAAGGACATACAAATGGTATGGCTTTTAGAAGAGAATGGAGACTTGACCCCTATCTACAAAAAGACAGAAGGCTGACTCCAAGTAGAGAAGTCAGCCCCTGCGGGCGGGGAATAGCGGCATTACCCGGGTAATCTCCTAAATCCTTTCGGATCTATTGCAAAGGTAATAATTAATTTGAAATAAACAACCTTTTTCTTGCTCTCACGAAAAAGGTTCCGCAAAAAAGCGGATCAAAAAGGGGACGGAGGACAACGTTGTGCGTTGTCCTCCGTCCAATAAAGGGGTTTGTAGGGGCGTTATTCGTCCGTCTCAAAATCGATCAGCTCGTGCATCAGCTCCAATACGCTCGCAAGGTGCGGATAGGGCAACTCATCATCGCGCAGTACCGCCTGCATCGTTTCGGTTAGTCCGTGCATCAGCTCGCGCCAGTCGTATACATTACGATAGTCGGTAAGCTCAATGAGCATCGGCTTGTCGGGGGTTATTCGGGTTGGCATACGGCAAGCTCCGATTCACTGAAAAGCATCGTTTCGTAACTGTAGGGCTCATCCGCACGTATGCCGCGCCGGCAGTTCTCTTCCGCGTATTCGCTGATGATCCGTGAAAGGGGCATCGATACCGTACGCCCCGCAAGCACACCGTTTACGTGGTCGCGCGTGCAACCGTACAGATCGGCTATGATGCCACGGTCTTCACTGCGTACATAACGCCGCACCTGAGCCTGCCACTCCATAAAGCCCGCGTGACGTGCCGCGTGAGGGAGCTTTTTACGCGCATCCGCTTCTGCCCGGTAGCCGGCAATCACCGCTTTCTGCTCCTGTACCTTGCGTTGCAGGCTGTCGATGCGGTTCTCCGCACTCTCCAACAAGCGCGTCGTTTTGCGGATGAACGTGTGCGACAGCTGAGCCATCTCCACCCGTCCGTTGAGTAGCAACTCTTTTACGCAGTCGTTGCACCATATCCCGAACTCGGGGCTAAGCCATCGGGCGAACTCCATCGCCACGTCCTCGTGCATCCAAGTTCCCTGCTCAAAGGAAGCACTGTTACCCTTAGCTGTTATAACCAAAGAAGTGATGTCCGATTTTCGGACATCACAAAGGGTTTTCAAAAACTCTCTTGTGGTAGGTAATTCTAACCATTTTGAAGGACGCTTACCGAACGGCTTTGCCATCTCGGTGGCGTTCACCATTACGGTTTCTCCGCCCTTGAAGGTAATTTGGTTGCCTTGGAAGCGAAATGTACTGAGGGCTTCCTTCTTTTGCTCGTTTTGGGTCTGAGCTTGACCGGACATTGTCTGTTCCATTGTGGTTTGTACAATTAGCGTTGCAGTGCAGATATAAGGACGGCGCACCGCTGACCCGTCGCTAAAATCCTAACCACGAGGGTTTGCCAAGGCATTAACCGTTGGCACGGGGGCGGCACGCCGCTTTGAGTCGTTCAGGTCATTAAAAAACCCTCGCCGACTGTAGAGCGAAGGTGACCTCCACTCGTAGTTCTTGATTTTAGCACTGCAAACATACGCTTTTCTTTTGAATTATGGTTCTTTTTCTCTCTTTTACCATTGATTTACCTCGGATTAAACGGCGGTAAGATCAGGGTAAAGGCTCCTCCATCTTTTTCAGTTGCTGCAGTTCTTCTCTTTTCAAAGCCCCTTGACCAATGACCAAGTCTCTCACCTTACAACAGGAAAAGGTTTGTGTGTACACATAGTGTGGGTCTTCCGCCGGGGTAAAACCAAGAACAATGAATCTATCATACTTGTCGATTACCTCCTTCGCATCTTTGCGAGCTTCTGCCAGCTCTTCTTGGCTGAATGGGGCACTCCTATAATCTCCATCGGTTTCATTGGTTAGTTCAGCTATCTTCTTCAGGACATCTCTGAGGGCGTGAATACGCCCCTCTATACTGACCTGTATGAGGGCAAGAGGAGCATTCGTATCTACGGTTGCAGGCTCCGCCATTCGGTCGTCATTCTTTAGATCTTCGATTGCGGATTCAATCCATTCCATTAGTTCTTTCATTTCTATCTTCATTGCTGACTTTTCTTTTGACTTATTGTTCTTTTTCTCTCTTTTACCGTTGATTTACCTCGGATTAACCGGCGGTAAAACGGCGGTAAGATTAGGGTAAAGGCTCCTCCATACGTTGGATTATTGCCTTCAGTTCGCACCACGTGTCGCACTCACGCTCGTAGCGGTGCAGGGCAGCTATCACGGTGCTGTGGTCGCGATTGATATACCGACCAACCGCCACGGTGCTATACCCCTCGCGGACGGCTTCCCGGCAGAACCACGTGCGCTGCGCTACGTATCGGGGTATACGGCTCAATGTGTGCAGTCCGTCCGTATTGCCGATGCGTGCTGCCATAGCCGCTTCGATCTCGGTCATACTCCTACGGCTCATTGCACACTGCGCTTGATGCGCCCGGCTATATTCATTGCGCGGAGCCGTCGCACGGCTGCCTCCTTCAATCGCTGCTCCACCTGGGGCGTAATGCCGGCAAACTGCCGCCGCGGTATCACAATTGCCTGCTTTTTGGAGAGGGCAAGGGCGAGCCAAAAGGATGCTTCAGCGGCTTCTCCGTCACGCTTGGCGGAGATGTGGCGCGCAAGGAAGTAACGGCGCATACGCGGTGTAATCGTTATGCTGCCACCCTCATTGTGGATGCGTGCATACGGCACCGGGCTGACCACACTCACCCGATTTCCCCGCACGGGAAAGGTGAGCGAATTGCGCAAAATGGCGGTATCCACCAACAAACTGCCCCGATGCTTGGGGGAGCTGCCCGGTTGCCACGGTGTCCCGTTCCACGCCTTGGCGCTAAATGCTTCCAAGGACTCACGACGTAGGGCGATGGCAAGGTCGCGTGCCAAGCCCTCTTCGAGTGCTGCTGTATCGATGATCATATTCTTCTGCTTGGGGTAAGAAAGGGGGCGCGGAGGTGGATTAGCCGCTTGCTGCTCCTTGCCTTCTCGCGCCCGGTGTACGGTGCCGTGGTGGACGGGTTACGGATTTGTGAGTGTACTGCTGCCGTCCCTGTGTTTGGCACCGCTCCTTTCGTTCTGGTTTATACCTCCGTGATATTGAGCGGGATGGTTTGCCACCCGTCTTCTGTCTTGACTTCAGCCTTCACAAAGGTCTTGGTGCGGGTGGGGTTGTACGCCTCTTCGATGATGCGCACCCCCTCAACAAATTGTTCGCTACCGCTCCTTTCTGCCAATTGTCGCAACTCCAGTACGCGGCTCGCCTTAATCTGTCCGCGCTTATCCCGGCTCAGCAGGCGCATTACCGCTTCCACAAGCGCGCTGCTCTCATCATCCTTTGCGAGGCTCACAATATAGCCCTTAACCATTTGGATGCCCTCCTCTACCGTATCGCGGTAGCTGTCGATGGTGCGGTTACCCAGCGTGATGCGCATTGTGCCGTCCGAATGCGTAAAGGTGTGCGTGAACTGTCCGTCACGCGTCAGCCCCATTACGTCCGTTTTCATTTCTAACACGGCGCGGAAGTTGTCGTACACGGTGCGTTTGAGGGCTCCAAGCTCCGCGCTGAGCTCTTGCAGCTCGGGGATCGCTTCCGCTACCTCTTCGTCTACCATTCGGCTGTACTCACCGCGCATTTTGGCGCGGGCGGCTGCCTTTTCCTTGCGTTCCTGTTCTCTTCGGAACGCTTCAAACGCCTCGCGTTCGGAGGCGGTCATTGATACGTTTACTGTTTCGTCGTTCATCGTTTTATTCGTTTTTGGTTAACACTCCTCTTTTATCGGCGCTGATGCCGCGGAAGCTTTCCGCCTCGTAGGTATCGATGCCCTCCACCTTGGCTACTGCTACCTCGATGCGGCACCCGCGACTGTACTCCCAGCCCTCCAGCAATACCATACAATCGCACCCCAGTAGTAGCGTGATATCCTTACCGATATGCTCTGCCCAAAGGGCATCCGCTTTAAGTCCGTGACGGATGGGGTTGGTCACTTTGTAGCCTTGCGCGCGGTAGTACTCCTCCGCGGCGGCAAATTTATCTGCTGTTGCTTGGGGGTCGAGCCCTGTAATTGGTCCACTCAAATAGAGCTTGTTGCCTGGTCTTGTCATCACTGTTTGGGTTTAAGTCTGATTATTTCTTGGGTCAGTTTATCTACGGCCTGTATATCCTTCACCTTATGCGAAAAGGCGTATGCAAGCGAGCGGAGACGCTCCGCGGGGATGGCGTTAAAGCGCGGATATCCGCTTGCGCGTACCGCTATGGCGGTGATCTTTTCCACGCTCTCCGATTGCCCTGTAGCGCGCAAATAGCCCCCGATGGAGGCGATAAGCCGTTTGCGCAGCTTGTCCAAGTTGCCCGGCATATCGTGCGATATCTTGGCAATGATGTCGATCAGGTCGTGCTGCGATAGGTCGCGGCTGCTCTCTACACCGTATGCCTCGAGGATACTCCGCCGCTCATCGTCACTCAGCCCGGCAGCGTGTGCCACTGCGTGGTACTTCTTGATGAGCTGCCGCTGTATGCTGTCCATTATTGCGTTCTCTTTCATTGCTATTCTCCTTTCTTCTCGTCTGTTTCAATCGCAGCAGGTTTACCGGGGAAAGGGCGGATGGGTTTCGCGCCCGGTTGCCCATTTGGACAACACATTTGAGGATTCAGCCCGGCGATGGAAAGGAAAACACACTTTTTGATTTCGGGTACTTCTTCCATTGCCCGGGTAATGGAGGTGGTGATCCGCTCGTGGTCACCCTTGAGGACAACACTGCTGTCCCGGCTGTCAACGAGGAAGAGCAGTGCCGACCGCTCGTCACTGTTCGCTTCCTGCCATTTAACAATTTCGTCTCTGATCTGCTCTTGTGTCATTTTTTTTGATGATTATTGTTCGTTCAACTCTGCTTCAAATCTTTTTTTTCGTGCGGCGTAGATGACGTAATCGCCTCCTCCGTACCCGTCCGTGGTAGAGTAGCGGGTTTCGCACAGTGCAACCCCACCCACGCACCGCACCTTGATGTCGGCATCGTGCTTGATGCGCAGCTGCTTCGCATCTCGTGCATCCCCGTTGCGTTCCTGCCCGGTGAGGACAAAGAGCTTGCTCGGGAAGCGGTGACGCAAGGCGATGATGTCGCGCGCCGGGCTGTCCTCCATATAGAGGACGCTGTCGATAAAGACCACGTCCGGGCTGTGACGCTTCTTCAGCCGCTTGATAAGTTCCGCGAGGGGCTCTCTGTCCAATAGGACGATCTTGCGCCCCGCCTCCTCCATACCGCAACGCACCCACGCCTGCTGCATTGATGGGCTCATCCCCTGCTCCAAGCTGTTATATGCCACGCGATCCACAAATCGGCATAGGTACTTGGCAAGGCGCAGGCAGTAGGTTGTTTTCCCGCTTCCGCTCTTTCCGTACACAAACCAGATACCCGTAAGTGCCGGGCGCCCCAGGTGACGTAGCCAATCCCCATCAAAGGGAGCAAGCGCGAAGCGCGCCGCAAGAACGTTACTGTTGCTTATTGCTTGTTTCACGACTTTGTCTCCTTTCAGCCCATACCGCCCTGCGCACCATACGCAGGTCGCAGTCGCACTCCCTGACTATTCGGCGGATGCTCGCGGGGCTCGTAATGCCATTAGCCAAGCAGACCGCGGTGATATCCTCATCGTGCGGAGCATCCAAGCGGATTACGCGCCGCCCCAAGCGGCTGTAGATCTCTTCGTAACCCTTACGCTGTAGGGCTACCCCGCGATTGAGACGCTTCTCTAAGTACCCGGTGGCGCAAAGTAAAAAGCCGCACCGACCCTCCAGCTTGTTGTAGAGTGTAATAAAGAAGTAGAGGATCGCATCCGAGAGCTTGTCCGCTTCGTCCAGCACCACGATCGGATGCTCTGCACGCGCTATTTCGCGCACCGCTTCCTCCATCATATCCTCAAGGCTCCCCCCGGTCATAGGCGAGCCCACCGCCTTTAACAATGATCCGATGAACTTCTTTTTGCGCCAATACTCCGCGCACTCGATGTGGTACACGTTGGGGGTGGATAGCGCATATCGGCGGATCGCTTCCGTCTTGCCGCATCCTGCCGGGCCTGTAACCGCTGCCGTGAGGGCGTACTCCTGCACCTCCTGCAGCACAAAGCGCATCATTCGGCAACCCTTCGTTTCGGCGATTGCCCATTCCGCTTCGTTCGTATCGCTCAGCTGATTGGCTACTCCGCGCCACATTGCGTCGCTGATACCGTCCCATAAACCCGTTACGATCTTGTTTACCGTGGCGCTGCTCACGCCCTCCAAGCTGTTGGCTGCACGCTTTTGACTGCCCTTCAGCTCGATGTGCCTCCTCAACCGCGAGGCAATCTGTTCTTTCTCTTTCGTGGTCATCTTATTCTTTGGTTATATCTTCTCTGATTTGTCGTATCCGATCCGCCCAACGCAACCGCGGGAAGCGGTAATATCGCGCTAATACCAAGGTAAGCAGCATTGCGCTTACACTTAGGAGGTACTCAGCGAAGGAGCTATCCTCTGTAATTCCCAGTGCAAGTAGCACCGACCCGATGATGTAGGCTACCACCACGCGGTCGCGCATCGTCCACTTATAGCTGTTTCGTGTCATAGTTTATATCCTCCAGAATATGTCGTAGTTATTTTCTTCATCATCCTTCGCCGTCAGCTTCTTCTTCGGCGCCTTGATCGGCTCTGCTTCACGCGGTTCTATGTCCTCCCAAGTGGTATCCTCACTACCCGCCGACAGGGCAAGCGCACGGCTGCGCTCATCCTTGTGTTGCCCCTTGCTATCCAAGAGCATCAACCTGCCGAGCAAATCGCGTGAGCGTTCGTTCCCTTCGATTTCCTTGTAGATTGTTTTCTGTGCGTCGATGAGCCTTGCGGATACCGCGTCACCCATACGTCGGTTAAATGCGAACACGCGCTCTAACTCGGCAGCATCGCCCTCTTCACGTTCCACAAGTGCCATCGGCTGTTCATACTTCGCTTCCAGTAGGTACCGGCGCGTGCCGTCGGGTGTAACTGCGAGTACATCGCTCAGGTCGTCCGGGTCGTACAGCACCCTCCAATCCACCTCAGGATGTTCGCGCCACGATAGGTCGAAGCTGTCGTACGCTCTGCGTTCGCCCAGGATCGTCGGACGAAGCCCACAACTCTCCATACGGATGGTGCGCGGCTGTTCCGTGCCATACGCCAATAGGTACTCTTCGCGAGTCATTATCGCGCGGTGCTTGGCGGGGAGGAGTTTATACTTATCCATCAGCTCTTCGCGCTTCTTGGCGCGCTCTGCCGCCATCATCGCTTCGATCTGGTGCACCAAGCCGTCCCTGTCCGGGAAACTCTTGCGCAAGGCATTCTTCGCTTCGCTGTTCGGTTGTTTATCCGGGTTGCTTGTAATCCCGTAGCCCGACCAATTCCGGCATACCTTACAGTATGTATCGTTCAAATACCGGAAATACCGTTCCACCGGCTTCGCCTTGGCATTCTTTACCGCTGCCGGCGTAACCCGCAAGCCCGCCTTGGCATAGATCGGCATCATCGTCTTCTTCGCGTAATTGTCGGACTGTATCTGGCAGGCTTTCAGCAGGTCGCCGGTAAGTTCGCGACTATGCAACGCAGCTTGGCGCAAAGCCTCTTTGATCAGCGCGGGGCTTTCGTTCTCACCGATGGCATAACCCATCGGGTAATTACAGCTCGCGTCCAAAACGACCACCATCGTGAGGCGGTTCGTATACGTCACTACGCTTGTGCCATTTTTCCGCATATGGCGCTTTTGGTACAGCAGTTCAACCGTCCATCCGTCCAAGCTCCACAACATCCACGGTGCCGTGGGCTTCGTGCGTTTCACCTGCATCGTTTGGGTCGCATTAAACTTTGCTGCCCCCTTGCGCCCGGCTGCCGTTTCCATCGGATGCGCCTTGCGCCAATTGGCTACCGTGCCCGCACTGATCGGCTCCCAACCGTGACGCTCATCCGCGGCAAGACGGTTGTAGAGCTCAGCGATACGCGTATCCTCTAAATTGTTGTAGTTCGTGCATAAGGTAGTGAGAGCTGCCTCCTGCAGCGCGCTCTCTACCTTGGTGGCGTTCTTGTTCTGCCACTTTTTGCTGATCATCGAGGAGTAGCCCTCCCTCTTGTACTGATTGTACTTTCGTTGCAGGCTTCGGGCATTCTCGGGAAGTGAGTGGCGCCACTGTTCCCCGAGGCGGGGGAGGGCAGCAGCGGCACGTTGCCAAAATTCACCCCGAGGGAGGCGAGTCGCACTCTGACTTAACCGCTCGCGCTCCGCTATTTCAATTACGCGGTCAAACGCGTTCAGTAGCGCGCAGTTGTTCGCGTATTCTTCTTGCTTATCTTCCGGTAGATGCCGCACGCCCTTACGCGCATCCTCGAATACGTGCGCTGCGTAATACGCCACCGCATCTGCGTCCGGTGTAATTGTATCCGAAAAACGCATCGTCTCCTCCTTCTCATCCGTATCCGGGTACCGCTTGTATACCTCGCGCCGGTACCGCCACGGAAGGCTATCCACCTCGTACAGCGCCGTTACTCCGTAGCACGCACGACGGGCGATCTTCACTTGTTTTCGTGTCGTCATCTTGCTAAGACAAGAGGCCGACATAAATTGGATCATCTCATTGACCCCTAAGCAAAGCTTCCCGTTTACGTACTCCATTGTTGAGTCGTTTCTTACTTCTTAATCGATTTGTGAATCTCCGTCTTGCAACGAGCGGACTTGTGGCTCACACTATAATACATCCCGTCCTCGAATACCTGATTTGCGTAGTTCGCCATTGCTCGCACCGTCTTTACTTGCGCGCCTGACAAGCCTCGTAAAATGTAGGTTTCGCCGGGTTTCATTTCCCTCAATTCTTTTGCAGTTATAGTCGGCATCGCTTACCCTCTCTTTTATACTTTCTGTTTACCTTTGCCACGAAACGAAACGGCAGTTGAAAAAAACCTTTTGTATATTGTATTTTTACTCTGCACATTCGTTTTGTTTTTTTACTTGCACTGCAAAAGTACAAACTTATTTCGGAATACGAAACAAATGAAGAGAGGAAAAGAGGATGAATTAGAATTATCTGAAGAGGCGAGGCAGATTGGGGATCGCATTAGAACCCTATGCAACACTCTCTTCAAAGGCAATAATAGTCTCTTTGCCAGAGAGTTAGGAACAAGCGACACCAACATACGAAACTATATGTTAGGGGTCAAACCAAAGTCTGACTTTCTCTCACTTCTTGTGGAAAAAGTTGGCATATCTGCCGAATGGCTGCTGCTTGGTAAGGGTGATATATTCGAAACAAATGACAAATCTAAAAGAAATGCCACTTCTTACATTCCAAAGCAAGAGGAAGTCCATCCACATCGTCCCGATGAAATGACAATTGCGCCAAATCCGGGAGTAGGAATTCCCCTTATCCCTGTTGAGGCAATGGCTGGTGCTTTTCGTGGAGCTATCGAGATAAGGAACGACGACCTGCAGTGGTATATTGTCCCCGCTTTTGATGGAGCAGACTTTTTGATTATGATTAAGGGTGATTCGATGTTCCCCAAATATCAGAGTGGTGACTTAATAGCCTGCAAGAAGGTGCTGATGCAGGATATATTCTTTCAGTGGGGGAAGGCGTATGTGGTGGATACCGACCAAGGGGTCTTGGTGAAGAATGTTCGTCCGGGAACAGAGCGCGACCATATTACGCTTGAATCGGTTAACCCTGCTTATTTACCATTCCAACTCCCGCTTGAAGGTATCTACAATGTAGCCATCGTATTGGGCGTAATAAGATCGGAATAACCCCCAAAAATGAATTTGTATACCTGTTCAAGCCGCCCAACTACCCCCAAACCCGCTTCCACAGCCAAATCCAAACCCATTTACCACTTTTACCGCTGTGTATTATGGGGGTAGTTACTATACATTTCACTGCAAAAAATGCCGCTTTTTTGTATTTATACCCTGCTAAGCTATCAGTTTAGGGGAAGCGATTTGTCCATCCAACTACCCACTTCAATGGGTGGAACATTGCGTTTTTTGTTCCACAAAAGGCGCATTCCCGTCCATCCAACTGTCCATCCAACTGTCCATCCAACCCACAAAAAACAGAAAAAAGGGCTATTCCGCACCCGCTAAATAACCCTCTAAAACGGGGTAAATCGCCCCTTTTTCTTCCCTGATTTACCGCCCTTTACCCCGATTTACCGCACCGGGATAAATCATCCATACACCCTTCAAATACGCGCCCACAAACAAAAAGAGGGGCTATATTCGCCCCACTTCAACCGCAATTCATTTACCGATTTATCGTTTTCTTACCGCTCGCCCGATAAATTCACCTCCAATTCGCCCAAATTCATCCAAATTGTACTTTTCGTTTTTGCCGTTCCGCTCGTAAAAATCCCCCTCAAATCCACTCTGCAAGCCACTTCTCTCCCTCTCCATCCTCTCCCTCCCAAATGTACTATTCGTTTTCTGCCCCATA
>QWBY01002374.1_pt1 | contig 29766 bp, 25 predicted proteins | sample 1972471 | NCBI WGS metagenome assembly QWBY01 (sample SAMN09866722, study PRJNA288562) | Human gut metagenome isolate term6_stool, whole genome shotgun sequencing... | reverse complement strand
CCTGGAACTTCATGGCCGGGTTTCTCACCGCCCTGCTGGGCTTCGTGTTTCTCCCGGCGGCCCGGGTGCTGGGGTATGTCTGCCAGGTGCTGACCAAGCTCTTTTTATGGGTGGTGGACCTGGCCTGCGCCATCCCCTACCACGCTCTCTACACGGACACCAATCCCTATCTTGTGTGGTGGCTGGTGTTTGTATACGCCGTATTTCTCCTGTGCATTCTCAGCCGGGAGCGAGGGCGAAAATACGCCTTTGCGGCGGGGGTTTCCGTTCTCACTCTGGTTCTGTGCATCACCCTGCGCACCGGGGAATTTCGCAGCGGCGCCCTGACGGCGGTGGCTGTGGATGTGGGCCAGGGGGCCAGCACCCTGCTCCGGTCCGGAGAGGACACGGTCCTGGTGGACTGCGGCAGCAGCAACCGCTATAAAAAGCCCGCCCAGCAGGTGCTTTCTCAGCTGGGCAGCATGGGCGTGGAGCGCCTTTCCGCCGTGGCGGTGACCCACTACCACGCCGACCACACCAACGGCCTGCCGGAGCTTTTGGAGCGGGTGGCCGTGGATGCGCTGTACCTGCCCGAAATAGAGGACGAGTACGGCGTTCGGGACAAGCTGGTGGACCTGGCGGCGGAGAAAAATATCCGGGTCATCTTCGTTACGGAGCAGACGGAGATCTCCCTGGGGGCGGCCACCGTCACGGTTTTTCCCCCTGTGGGCAAGGGCGACATGAACGAGCAGGGCCTCACCTACCTCTGCACCAGCGGCGACTTTGACCTGCTTATTACCGGCGATATGTCCGGCCCCACGGAGCTGGCCCTGACGCAAATGTACAAGCTCCCGGATGTGGAGGTGCTGCTGGTGGGACACCACGGCTCCAAATACAGCTCTCAGCAGGAGTTCCTGTCGAAAATCGAACCGGACGCAGCTATTATCAGCGTGGGAGACAACAACTACGGCCATCCCACCGACGCCGCCATCTCCCGTCTGGAGGCCGCCGGGGCCACGGTGTACCGCACCGACCAGCAGGGCTGCGTCACCGTGACTCTGCACAAGCAATGAGGAAAGGATAATCCCTATGGCATCGGAAAAGAAAACCTCTAAAAACGCCGCCTACGACCGTCTCCGCGCCGCCCTGAAGGCGCAGACCACAGCCCGGGCCTACCTCTTTTACGGGGAGGAGAGCTATCTGCGCCAGACCTATGTGCAGCAGCTCCAGACCCTGCTCATTCCCAAGGGCAGCGAGGATTTTAACCTCCACCGCCTCTCCGGCCCACGGCTCACCGCTCAGGAGGTGGCCGACGCCGTGGAGGCTATGCCCATGATGGCCGCCAACACCCTGGTCACCGTTACGGACTGGGACATTTTTAAGCTGGAGGAGGCTCAGCGCAGCCAGCTTATAGAGCTTTTGGAGGACATCCCGGAATACTGCACCCTTCTATTCATCTACGACACCGTTGCCTATAAGCGGGACGGGAAGATGAAAAAGTTGGCCGCCGCCATCGACAAAAATGTGGAGGTGGTGGAGTTTCAGGGCCAGTCCCGGGACGCATTGGTTCGGTGGCTGCAAAAGCGCTTTCGGGCCCTGGACCACCAAATCGACCTCACCACCGCGGACTATATGCTCTTTTACTGCGGCACCATGATGGATAACCTCATCAGCGAGGTGAGCAAGGTGGCCGCCTACGCCAAGGCCCAGCAGATCACCACCGCCGACATCGACGCCGTGGCCGAGCCGGTACTGGACGCCCGGATTTTCGACATGACCAACCACATCTCCGCCGGAAAATACGACCGGGCCGCCGCCGTGCTGGGAGACCTGCTGCGGATGCAGACGGAGCCCATTGTCATTCTGGGGGCCATCGGCAAGGAGCTGCGCCGGCTCTACACCGCCCGCATGGCCATAGACGCCAGCAAGGACCGCTTCTGGCTCATGGAGCTGTGGCAGATGCGCAGCGACTACCCGGCAAAGCTCCTGCTGCAGGCGGCCCGGAATGTGGACCACGAGTGGTGCAAGCGTTCCCTCACCGCCTGCCAGGTGCTGGATCGGCGCATGAAAAGCGAGAAGAACATCGACCGGGAGGGCGAGCTGACAAAATTCGTACTGGAGCTGGCACAAAAATGAGCAAGCAGCGCATTCAAGAGGTCATCGTGGTGGAGGGCCGCTACGATAAGAACATCCTCTCCCAGGTGGTGGACGCCACCATTGTGGAGACCGGGGGCTTCTCCGTATTTAACGACCGGGAAAAGCTGGCCTTTCTCCGCACCCTGGCCCAAAAGCGGGGCATTATCCTGCTGACGGACTCCGACGGCGCAGGCTTTGTTATCCGCAACTATCTCAAGGGCGCCCTGCCCCGGGACCGGGTGAAGCAGGCCTACATCCCCGATATACCCGGCAAGGAGCGCCGCAAGCGCAAGGCCGGGAAGGAGGGCAAGCTGGGGGTGGAGGGTATGACCCCGGAAATCCTCCTGGAGGCCCTGCGCCGCAGCGGCGCTACCTTCGGCGGCGAGACTCTCTCCCCGCCCCCGGCCCCCATCACCAAGGCGGACCTGCTGGAGAGGGGCCTCATCGGTCCCGGCAGCGTGGCCAGGCGGCAGGCCCTTCTGAAGGAGCTGTCGCTGCCTGCGCACCTGACTCCCAATGCCCTGCTGGAGGCCCTGAACATTTTGTTCACACCCGACGAATTTGACGCTCAATTTTTTGGCGATAACGACCAAATGTAAGTGGAATTTTTTTCCGCTTCTTATAATAGAAGTCTTTTGTTCTCCATGGTATTATGAATATAGTAATTATATTAGAAGGGAGGTCTTTTGTTAGCAGAAGCCGATAAATTTGAAAAAAGACGAAAAGAGGGTACGAAAATGAAAAAAATCAAGACATTTTTAGCGTTGATTCTTTCCTTGTGCCTGATCATGGGCATGACGACCCCCGCATTCGCGAAAAACGATGAGGAAACCACGGAAATGCAGACCCTGGTGGAGACCCTTGGCAAATATGTGGACGGCGAAGAGATCTTCGACTATCTGTCCTATGTTTACCTGGGTTGGCGCACCACCGGCGGCTCCTGGCAAAACCAGGTGATCGACACCTTTGTGGTGGACCAGCTGAAGGCGGCCGGCTATGCGTTCACCGGCGGTGAATCCGTGGCCCTGGGAACCAAAGGTTCCAACGACATGAGTGGCCAACACGACAAAGACTATTCATGGGTCACTTATTATGATGTAGATACTCTGACCTGGGATCCTGAGTACGCAAAGCTCTCCATTACCACCAACGCCAATTTTGACGGCGTGGACAAGCTCATTGACCGTGTCAATGTGGAGTCTTACGGCTTCAATCCCACCACCGATACATATAAAGAGCATTACGGTGTCGATTCCATTGACGACATGTGGAAGTGGATCACCGAGAAGGACGCCGACGGAAACCGCGTCAATGTGCTCAATGGCAAGGAGGCCGAGCTGAACAAGCGCTGCCACCTGGCCTGGAACAGCTGCTTCACTGAGCCCGGCGGCACCAAGCCCGCCGACGCCGAAGGCGTCACCGGCGAGGTGGTGTATGTGGGCGCTGTCAACGGCAGGAGCGCCCCCTATACCTGCACCAAGTACCCCACTGTGGACGAAGCCAATGCCAACCTCTCCGGCAAGGTCATCCTGACGGATTCCTCTCTCCGCAATGCCTTTGCCCTGGCCCAGCAGACCGGCGCTATTGCCGTCATGTCCACCGCCAGCCTCAACAGCTACAGCACCCCCAAAGATGAAAACGGCAACATCCTGGAGCCCTTTGTTTACTCCGCCCGGTACGCCTCCGGCGCAGCTCTGAAAACCACCGCCGCCCAGACCGCCACCGGCAAGCCCATTGTGGAGTGGCAGTTCTCCAACGATCAGAAGGCCGCTCTGCTGGAGCTGCTGGAGAAGGCCGACGGCACTCCCGTATACGCCACCAACATCAGCATTGGCCGCACCTATGCCATGAATGACGCCTCTAACGGCGGCAAGGGCCAGGCTGTGACCATGGCCGAGATCAAGGGTGCCTCCAAGCCCGATGAGCGGGTCATCATCTGCGCCCATGTGCAGGAGCCCGGCTCCAACGACAATGCCACCGGCGTTGCCTCCCTGCTGGGCCTGGCCACCGCTCTGAAGAAGATGGTGGACAGCGGCGCCATTGCCCGGCCTGAGCGCACCATCACCTTCCTGTGGGGCGACGAGATGAATCTGGCTACCCTGTGGCTGAACAGCCATCCCGATGAAAAGGCCAAGGTCATCTCCGCGCTGGACATGGACATGGTGGGCGAAGATCCCGATAAGACCGGCGGCGTCATGCGCATTGAAAAGACCCCCGATCCCTCCGCCAAGTACAATTACACCCTGGATACCCTGCCCTGGGAAGCGGACTCCTATTACGATGAGACCTTTGCCGATCCCGACGGTCAGTTTGTCCGTCTGCCCGACTCCCACACCCTGTGGGGCGCCGGCTCCTATGAGGGTATGTTCCAGGAGGGCTTCTTCCTCAACGACCTCTATATGTATGCCGCCCAGGGCGTGATCAACTATCACGACAGCGGCTTCCGGGTGGATGTGTGCCCCTATGAAGGCGGCAGCGACCACTCCCGGTTCCTGGCCCAGAATGTGCCCGCCCTGCTGACCTGGCACTTCACCGACTACACCTACCACTCCTCCGTGGATACGCTGAATATGTCCAGCGCCCGAGAGATGGAGAATGTGAGCATTACCACCATGGCCACCGCTCTGATGATCGCCAACGCCACCGACGGCAACGAGGCCCTGGCCCTGGAGATCCTGGGCACCGTAATGATGGCCGCCCTGGACCGCTTCGACATGGAGCAGGCCAACACCGAGAACCACCGCATCTACACCCTGGCCCACGGCAAGGATTTCGCCGCTGCCCTGGACAATGAGAAGGAAGTGCTCCAGGCCTGGGCCGACTGGTACAAGGAGGCTCTGGCCTCCCCCGCTAAGTACCTGCTGGATGCGCCCAGCCAGATCTTCCGGGATACCCAGGCGGAGCTGCTGGATCTGCTGGAGCAGCGTTTGGCTCTGGCTCTGGCCTGCGCCGATGAGTATCTGCAGGATGAGGTGACCCACACCGGTCTTGTGAAGATCGACGCTGCGGTGCCTACCTTCAGCGAGCCCGGCAACATTGAGTTCTGGTACTGCCAGAACTGCGGCAAGCTGTTTGCCGACTCCCAGGCTACCCGGGAGCTCACCGATGACGATGTACTCATCCCCTTCGTGAACCCCACCGCCAAAACCAATGAGGGGGGCAAGGTCACCTTCAACCAGGATATGACCGAGGCCACCATCACGCCGGACAGCGGCTACGCCATTAAGGATGTGCTGCTCAACGGCAAGAGCGTAGGCAAGGTCGCCAAGCTGGATAAGCTGGCCTCCGGCGATACCATCCAGGTGGTATTTGAAAAGCTCCCCGCAAGCAATCCCGCTACCGGTGACACTATGCCCATCGTAGCCGTGTTTGCTCTGCTGGCCGTGTCCGGCGCCGGTGTGCTGCTGCTGCGCAGACGCGTGACCCAGTGATTTCTTCGCAGAAGTCCATAGACCTATAAACTCCCCTGGGGCGGACAGTAAAGCTGTCCGCCCCAGAGACTGTCGAAAAAACCTCCGGGTTTTTCCGACAAAAGGCTCACGGTCTGCTGCGCGCATAATTTGTCCGTCTGTGACGGACAAATTCCACACTGGCAGCCCGAGCTGTATATTCTCTCACGCACATGTCGCGAGAGAATATGATTTCATTTCTTTGCCGCCTGCGGGCGGCAAACTCTGCGAGGCTTTTTTGACGCACTGTGGGGCGGACAGCAAAGCTGTCCGCCCCTCTTTTTTATGTCCGGTGTTTGGGAATACATCTTGCAATTCCCCTGTAAGGCAGATATAATTATTTTATACAAAGCTTTTTCGGGAGGGATTTTATGAACGGCTCGGAACCCTTGGAGATCGAGCGCCGCTTTCTCATTCTCCGTCCGGACACGGCGGAGCTGGACAGGCGCTGCACCCGGGTCTATTCCATGGAGCAGACCTACCTTCTCTCCCCGCCCCACCAGACCGAGCGGGTCCGCCGCCGGGAGGGACAGGACGGCGTGGCCTTTTTCCACACCGTGAAAATCGACCGTACCGCCCTCACCCGCCTGGAGCAGGAGGAGGAAATTACCCCGGAGGCATACGAGGCCTATCTCTCCCGCCGGGACCCCATGACCCAGACCATCTACAAGACCCGCTACTGTCTGCCCGAGGGGCCGTACACCTTTGAAATCGATCTCTACCCCTTTTGGCCTCACTACGCCGTCATAGAGATAGAGCTGCCCCGGGAGGACGCTCCCTTCCGCTTTCCCCACGACATCCGCGTAATTCGGGAGCTTACCGGCGACCGCCGATTCAGCAACGCCGCCCTCTCCCGGCGCATTCCGGCGGAAAATGAGCTTCTGTAAAAGGAAGCCTTGCTTTTTCCCCCAATACCCTTTATAATAATTAGGTATTTCTGTAATCTACCATAAGGAGCCGATGCATATGAGCGAGGAAACCAAAGTCATCACCTCCGGCGAGCCGGAGCGCGCCGAGAGCAGCAACTTTATCTATAATTTCATCACCGAGGATCTGGCCCCGGGCGGCCAGTACCAGGGTATGACCGTACACACCCGCTTCCCGCCGGAGCCCAACGGCTACCTGCACATCGGCCACTGCAAGGCCCTGTGCATCGACTTCGGCACCGCCGAGAAGTTCGGCGGTCTCTGCAACCTCCGCATGGACGACACCAACCCCACCAAGGAGGACGAGGAGTTCGTGGAGGCCATCAAGCAGGACATCCACTGGCTGGGCTTCGACTGGGGCGACCGTTTCTTCTACGGCAGCGACTATTTTGAAGAGGACTACCGCCAGGCGGAGCTGCTAATCCAAAAGGGGCTGGCCTATGTGTGCCAGCTCACCCCGGAGGAATTCAAGGCCAACCGGGGCGACATCGGTGTGCCCGCTGTCTCTCCCTACCGGGACCGGCCTATGGAAGAGAGCCTGGACCTGTTTCGCCGTATGCGCGCCGGGGAGTTTCCCAACGGAGCCATGACCCTGCGGGCTAAGATCGACCTTGCCAGCGGCAACTTCAATATGCGCGACCCGGTCATCTACCGCATCAACCATATGCATCACCACCGCCAGGGTGACAAGTGGTGCATCTATCCCATGTACGACTTCGCCCATCCCATCCAGGATGCCCTGGAGGGCATCACCCACAGCCTCTGCTCCCTGGAGTTTGAGGCCCATAGGCCGCTGTATAACTGGGTCATTGAGCACTGCGAGCTGCCCGCCCATCCCCGGCAGATCGAGTTTGCCCGGCTTGGCATCGACCACACCGTCATGTCCAAGCGCAAGCTCCGGGCCTTGGTGGAGGAGGGCCGGGTCTCCGGCTGGGACGATCCCCGTATGCCCACCCTGGGCGGCCTGCGCCGCCGGGGCTACACCGCCGCCTCCATTCGCAATTTCTGCGAGCGCATCGGCGTGGCCAAGTCCCCCAATGTGGTGGAGTTCGGCTTTTTGGAGCACTGCCTGCGGGAGGATCTGAACGCCACCGCCGAGCGCACCATGGCCGTTCTGCGCCCCGTGAGGCTCACCGTTACCAACTATCCCGAGGGCCGGAGTGAGGTTTTCCAGGTGGAGAACAACCCCACCGACCCCACCCAGGGCACCCACGAGATCACCTTCAGCCGCCACCTGTGGATGGAGGCCGACGACTTCATGGAGCAGCCCATCCCCAAGTATAAGCGCCTGTACCCCGACGGCCCCGAGTGCCGCCTGAAGGGCGCGTATCTGGTGAAATGCACCGGCTGCGTGAAGGATGAAAGCGGCCGGGTGACGGAGGTCCTGTGCGAATATGACCCCGATTCTCGGGGCGGCGATCCCGCCGACGGCCGCAAGGTCAAGGGCGCGACGCTCCACTGGGTTGACGCGGAAAACTGCCTGGATGCCGAGGTGCGGCTCTATGACAACCTCTTCTCCGACGCCCAGCCCGACGGGCCGGACAAGAATTTCCTGGACTGTCTGAACCCCGACTCCCTCTCCATCCTCACCGGATGCAAGGTGGAAAAGAGGATGGCTGCCGTGGCTGCCGAATTTGACAAGCGGGAAAACCGCACCGGCACCAATGCCCCTACCTTCCAGTTTATGCGCACCGGCTATTTCTGCATGGATAACCGCCACTGCACCGCAGACCACCTGGTCTTTAACCGCAGCGTCTCTCTGAAGGACAGCTTCAAAAAATAAGCCTTATCTTCCCTCCCCCGGAGCCCGCTCCGGGGGATTTTTTCCCGTCCCGCACCCGGCGTTGCCGCCGGCAGGCTTTTCCGTAACCGCCAAGCCCACCCGGACATGGGAGCGTATAAGGAAAAGAAATGTCTGAATGTTCATGAAAATATTGTCTTTTTTGGGATTTTGAGATATACTATTTCTATATAAGCTCCGCAGGGGAAAGGGGATTCATGATGGAGAATAAGATGGAAGAAAGAAACTGGAAGTATAAAATCAACGGTGGATGGCCTACGCTCATCATGGCTTCGGTCATGCTGGCAATCTTTGGCGGGATCACGGTTTGGCTCTACACCACACGGAATGGTGCCTTCATCGGCGGCCTGATTGTGACGGCCTGCATGGCGATTGGCTTCATTTTATCCGTATGCAGCGTTCTATTTTTTAAGGTGTTCGTGGATAAGGACGGCTTTTTTTGTCAAACCGCACCGGGCAACGGGCGGTACTATCGCTACAGCGAGATCCGCAATATGTGGCTCAGTTCCGGCAGGGAGACAAACGCACGCCAGCCGACCTACTGCAACTTTGAAACGGTAGAAGGAAAGCGGATGAGATTCCTCGTACTTGGCTCCCAAATCGATGCAGTTGATTATATGATCGAGCGGGTCGAGTCTATGGGGAACAAAAGCGGGGAAGATGATCTTGACTGGGAGATCGTTATAACGGGCAAGAAGGAGGCCGGGTTTGTGGTAATTCCCACGATTCTCTCCTTGATTATGCTTGCCGTAATGGTGATGTTGTTTTTGGCGTGGAATCTGCCGCCGATAGTCATTGCAGTTCCCGTTATTCTTGAGCTGATGTCACTGTCACAGATTCTTTCTCTTGGGTTGTTTTACAAAGTAATCATTCAGAAGGACGGTTTTTATTGCCGCACCAATCCCTTCGACGGGCGGTACTACCGCTACAGCGACATTCTGGACTGGCGTCTTGTCGAGTCGCAGCGGAAGATCGGCTCCCGGTACAACAGAGGAAGAATCCGCAAAATGTACTACTTTTACGACCTGAAATTCATCGACCGTGCGCACCAGACACACCGGCTCCCTTATAACAAATCACTGTACGAGGGAGAGATTGGCGAGTTGGTCGCCAGAATTGAGAGGACACATGACAATGAAGCATAACTCCCCCCGATTGACAGATGGCATTTCCCGGTTTTTGATAACCGTTATGGGAATTGTCATGATGATTGCCGGTATCCGTCTGCTCATTATGGGGGTGGATAACTTTATCCAGCCAATCCGCCATGCCGGCTGGGTAACCACCAGCGCAAATGTTACCGACATATCTGAAACGGTCATAAAGAACAATTTTTTTAGAAACAAGCGGACAAGAATCCACTATACGTGGACTTATGAGTATGTGGTGGACGGTACGCACTATACAGGCGAGTTTGGCCCCTTGGCGAACTCAGTCACGGTGGGTAAGTCCATCCAGATCAAATTTGACCCGGATGCACCGGAAAACTCGACCGGCTTTATAGAACCGAGCTTCAGCGACATTGTTCTCGCTGTGATTGGATTGGTTGTCGCTGTGCTCGGGTCGATTCGATGAGGAGGAAAAACTGCCGCCGGAAGAGAAATACGACCTGTCCGCTGAGGACGCCCCGCATACGAGAGAAAAGTGAGGGTAGGCAATACCCCCCCGAGCTCTTTTCCCGATACTTGCATTTGTGCTTTTCGGGGTGCTCATCATGCTTCTCCAGGGCGGAAGATTCTAATTTATCCCCGTCCGGACGGCGGAGGCGGCAAATTTATGGACTTTCAGACACTGAAACCGAAGAGAGGAGCAAAAACATGGTACTGTATTTTTCGGGCACCGGGAACAGCCGGTATGTGGCCGGGCGGGTGGCCCGGGCCCTGGGGGAGCCGCTGTGCAGCCTGAATGAGCGCATTAAGGCCGGGGACTATTCGCCGGTGGAGACCGGGGAGCGGCTGATCGTGGTGACCCCCACCTACGCCTGGCGCATTCCCCGTCTTGTGGGGGATTGGCTGCAGAAAACGAAATTCCCCGGGGCGAAACGGGTGTGGTTTCTTATGACCTGCGGCAGTGAGATCGGGAATGCGGAAAAGTATAACCGGGTCTTTAGCCGGGAGATGGGGCTCAGCTACATGGGTACGGCCCAGGTGGTGATGCCGGAGAACTACATTGCCCTGTTTCGTGTGCCCGGCGTGGAGGAATCCCGGCAGATCGTGACCCGGGCCGAGCCGGACATAGACCGGGCCATTGTCGCCCTCGCCGCAGGCGAAGCCTTCGCCCCGCCCCGGAATAACCTCTATGACCGGGTGGTCAGCGGGCCAGTGAATCCGGTCTTCTACGCCCTGGTGGTGAAGGACAGGGCTTTTGCGGCCGGAGCCGCCTGCACCGGCTGCGGCCGATGCGCGCAGCTCTGCCCCACCAATAATATCGTTCTTCGAAGCGGCAAGCCCGTCTGGGGCGGAAACTGTACCCACTGCATGGCCTGCATCAGCTACTGCCCCACAGAGGCCATTGAATACGGGAAAAAGAGCGTGGGCAAGCCCCGGTATCGGCTGGAGGCACTGTAAGGGCGGCGTTTTGCCGTGTGCCCCGGGAGGATCGCAGGTCACACAGCTCCTCACCGGCCGGCGTGACTGCGTCCATCGCCTCAGCCCTTTAGTCGGGCAACTGTGACCCAGTATGGTAAAATCAATTTTAAAAGGAGCGTGGAAAAATGATCTTTCTCTGTTACCCTAAATGCACCACCTGCCAAAGGGCCCAAAGATGGCTGGAGGATAACCACATCGCCTATACTCTCCGGGATATCAAGGGAGAGCACCCCACCTATGATGAGCTGGCTGCATGGCATCGGCGCAGCGGCTTGCCGCTGAAGAAATTTTTCAACACCAGCGGCCTGCTGTATAAATCCATGGGGCTAAAAGAAAAGCTCCCCACCATGGGTGAGGAGGAGATGCTGCAGCTCCTGGCTACAGACGGGATGCTGGTCAAGCGCCCGATGCTGGTGGGCGATGACTTTGTGCTGGTGGGATTCAAGGAAAGTACGTGGGCAGAGCAGCTCTCTGCCGATGTTAAAAACTGACGCCGCGCATAGATGCATGAGACAACGGTAGCGGAATGTTTTGTAAACCGCCGTCCGTCAAGAGGACAGCGAAAAAAAATAAAGTTTTCCGGTCAGCAGCCATGTGCTGCTGACTGCTTTTTATGCAGCGAAACAACGCTCGTGCCTCTCCATCGGCGTCAGCACACCCAGATTGCGGCCCTTTTATACGCAGGGAGGTTTGACGCTTACACCCCAAATACGGCAGGTCATGGATCTGTCGTATTTGGGGTGGGTTACACTGTTAAACTTACTGGTTACTGTCCTCCGATGCAGGTGCTTGTTCGTCGCCGGAGACGCTTTCAGTCTGTGCCGTTTTCGAGTCTGCCGGAGAATCGTCCGGGGTGGGGGCCTCGCTTTCCTCCGGAGAGCTGCTCGGCGCTGCCGAGGTGGTGGTGGTCGCCGGCTCCGTTGTCGTAGCGGCAGCCATGGGGGGAGTTTCTTGCTGGGTATTGCCGGTTGTGTTGCCGATGGTATCACCGCTGCTCAAATTAGGGGTACCGGAGTAAGAGCCCCACTGCGGGGTAACGGTCAGCTCGCTGTTTGCATCGGCGTTTACCGTAAAGTGCAATTCGCCGCCGGTGGGGAGCTGCCCGGTATAGTAGTCACCCTCGGCATAACTGATTTTGCAGTATCCGTTTTGGGCCGTGCCGGTGGGGGTGAGCGTGATAGTATAACTTCCTGCGTCGGTAAAGGTGACCGTGGTAGTGCCGCTCTCGGTTGTAATTCCTACACTCTCGTTTTCACCAGCAGATACACCGACCGTATAGGTGGCAGCCTGAATCACCGCCGTTCCTGTGGAGGTAGTCGCGGTAAACCAAGCCCAACTTACCCCGCACAGACAGATGAGACAGGCGCAAAGTCCCACAGTGGAAATGGTCAGGAGGTGTAGAAGGCCATCGTTTTGTTTTTTTGTTTCAATACGCTTGGGTCGGTAGCCCGTCCGGGTAAACAGCCGCATACTTCTGCGCTCCTTTCACGGTTTTCATGAAAAATGATAGGCAATCAAAAGGCATATCGCCCTCGCCCGGGGATGTGCCCTTTGATTGCCCCTCCGCCCGAGGGCGGAGAGGACTTGAAAATGCTTATTTCTGAACGATAGGCTGATTGGTTGTGATGATTCCGTCCTGATCATCAAACACCACGGTGTATGTGCAACTTGCGCCCACTTTATTATCCTTAAATACCAGCGTGTATTTGGTGAAATCCTGAATTTCGGCACCTTCTCGGCTGTAATCCTCAAGCATGACAAAGCAGTTCATCCAAGAACTATCAGTATCCACGGTGTTGTTAGCAAAGACAAACTTACCGCTCATATTGTTGGAGTTAGACAGACGAACCGGGATAAAGCTGCCCACTTTACCAGTGAAGGTGTTGTTTTTAACGGTCACCGTTGCACCATCTTCCACTTGATAAATGCTGATAGCATTGTTGCCGATGTTGGTAAAGTTGTTGTTCGCAATCAATGTACCGTCGCCCGTGGGAACATTCAGGCCGAACTCAATGCCATTATAGTCATTGGTGACAGTATTGCCGGTAAACACGACCTTGCCGGAAACAGGCAGAGATACGGCGGTGTGGCTACCTGTTCTTCCGGTTGCCGCAGTAATTGCAGAATTGGTGATCGTAACATCCGTCACACCGGAGTTAACAACAAGTGCGGGCGTTTTCGGAGCCTTATACTCGATGTTGGCTGCATTCAGCGTCACGCCGCTGCTCGCAATGGTCACGGGTGCGGTGGCGGTCAGATTGTTGATGGTCACGGGCTTGCTAATCTCCAAAGCGGTATCGACCGTGCCGGTTACGGTAATGACGGAACCATCGGCCAGTTCATTCAGCTTTTCGGCAAGGTCAGCAGCCTCCACTACGGGATAGGTTGCGTCCTTATCGTACTGATCACTGATGCTATCCTTTTCATAGGGTACCTGTGTAGCAACAACGGTCAGGCACATACCGGTCGCAGTTGCATTCTGATATTCGTTGCCGGCGGTTTCTAACATATGATAGCCGAAAGACCAGGCAGGAGAAGCTTCGCCGGGCTTGAGAACCTCGGGTTCAATATTGATATCCTCGCCGTTCGTATCAACCGGTGTCTTAAACACAGGCTCAAGAACCTCAGCAAGCTTGCCGGTAACACCCAACAGTTCGTTGACATACTCAAACTTTACTGCCAGATTGCCCTTGTTGACCACACGGACTTCGGGCACATAGTATGTACAACCCGGCTCCCACAGGATTTGAGTCCCCTCGGCGGGAATCTTGCCATTTACGAGGAACGGAAGAGTCTTGCCCTCGGCATTGACCCAGTTGCCGTTGTTGTCCTTCATTTGCAGTTCGATGTTCAAATTCCCCGCCTGGATCTTGTTGACCCCGGTGCTTGCGGTGTCAGTGAACCATGCGAAGGTGGCGCCTACGAGCATGGTCACGCACATGAGCAGAGCCAGTGCGCTGGTGAGCAATGCCCGCTTGGTGGATTTGCTGTTTGTCATCGTTTTTTAACCTCCCAATTGTATAATTTCAATGACAATATGTAAACGCGGATTTTCCGTGTTTACACCAAAGCAATCAAAAGACACAAACAAGCCTTATGCCCTTTGATTGCCCCTCCGCCCTCAGGCGGAGGGGACTTAGACCACTTATAATCGTAAGTTAGTCAGCAACAACATTGTACCAGTCGCCGTTATGCACTACATGGTAGCCATCAGCAACAACAACTTCGTTAGCACCCATGGTCGGGTGGGACGGGTCATACATATAGAAGCTACCGCCCTTGACGGTGATCTTCGCATTGGAGCCGTCCTTGCAGTTCAGGGTGCGTTCGGGAAGAACAGCCTTGAAGGTACCGCCATTGATTTCGATTTGAGCATTGCCCAGAGCGTAAATCAGATCGCATACAGGGTCATCGGCAGGCACACCGACCTGACGGAAATCACCGCCGTTGATGGTAACCTTGCTGTTACCGTCAGCGGACACGGCCATGGCTCCGCCGGTAGTGCCGCTTGTATCCTTAGTGTATACGGCATACACATCGGCGTTGATTGTAAACTGAGCGTTCTTTTCGGCCTGCACTGCGCCAAAGCGTCCGCTCGCCTGCATATTCTGGGTGATTTCGTGCTTTCCGGAAGAAAAGCTGATTGCAGACAGAATGGCGGCAGCATCTTCATCGTATGTATTGTCAAACGAATCCGATTCAGACATTGCCTGTGTAGCGCTTACACTGATACCAAAGGAAACCTTTGCCGCCCAATACGGATCATTATTTTTCGGGTTAGCTTCGTTTCCGACTTCCGTAGGCATATAAAGCACCATTGCATAGACCTTTGCAGCGTTGGTAGCAAGGTCTGCACCAGCAACGCCGGTATCCCCAATACTATTAAGCGTTTTGGCGCTGTCTTGCACAGCACTAATAGCCGCTGCACGGTCTGCATATGCAGCATCGACTTCCGCTGCGCCCAGCTTCACATAGTCGCTGAGACTATATTTGTTGCCCAAAACATTTTTGCCGGTGTAATTGTAAAGGTTATAAATGCCGAGTGTATACTTCAGTGCAAGCGTTCCTGCGTTCGTAACACGAAGATATACAACCTCTGTACGACCGGGCTCCCACAATGTGCTGTCCTCGAACACCTTGGTTGTGTCGGTCACCTTTTTCCATTCGGTGAAATCTTTGCTGTACTCTAATTGTACATCCAGATTTCCCGCCTGGATTTTGTTTACCGCCGTGCTTGCGGTGTCGGTGAACCACGCGAAGGTGGCGCCCACGAGCATGGTCACGCACATGAGCAGAGCCAGTGCGCTGGTGAGCAATGCCCGCTTGGTGGATTTGCTGTTTTCCATCATGTTTTTCCTCCCAATTATACTACTTTAATAGCTCTATGTAAACGCAGATTTTTCCGTGATTACACCAAAGCAATCAAAAGACACAAGCATAACTTATGTCCTTTGATTGCCCCTCCGCCCGAGGGCGGAGAGGGCTTGAAAAGGGGTTTGGACTTATACAATAATCAATCCTTGCTTACGACAACCATACCGTCTACAAGCTTAGCTGTATAGCCATCAGGACAACATCCCTGCATAAACTCCACTGTCTCATTCTGATAGCTACCGCCTTTTACGACTGTATCCTGCGCATAATTCTGCACATAAAGGCTTCCCTGAGGGCCGGTAAATGTACCACCGTTGATCTCCATCTTTGCACCGCCGTCGGAAATGGCAATGTAGCGGTCAGAAGTGATGTTGCCGCCGTTAATCGTTGCAATACCGGTTGAGTCATTGGACAATCCCCAGTAACCGGTACAATGTAATGTGCCACCGTTCATTGTCAGAGTGCCACCAGCGCAGTTTTTAAAACCGTTTGGGCCGGCCTTCATTTCGATGTTGTTGATCGTCATGGTAGCTTTTTGTTCGCCGGGATTTATATAATTCCAACCGTTGACAATGGCAAATGATTGACCGTCTTCAGCAATCACTTTACCGCCGTTGAAGGTCATGGTACCAAAGTTTTCCACAGTGTGCCACTTGTTGTCCTCCCCATCCGCGCGGGTGAAGGTACCGCCCTCTATCACACAAACAGCAGCGTTGCGAAGCGCAGATGTATTGGCTTTTGACGCAACGATCTTTCCATTGCCACTGCTGTCCTTTATGCACAGCGTACCACGGTTCAAAATCGCATGGGAGTCGCCGCCGGTCAGCGTAAAACCATTAAGATCCAGCGTAACCTCTTTACCTTGGGGAACCGTAAGACTTCCGGCAATATTGCCTTCCAGCTTCGCAGACACAGGTTCAGCGGCGTTATTAATCAGCTCTTGGAGAGTATCCATGGCAACAATCGGATACACCGCATCCTTATCATAGGTGTTGTCGAAGCTGTCTTTCTCCACGGTATCCTGCGTAGCCGCAACATTGATGCCCAAGTTGATGGACGGAGCAGTTTTGCCCGTCATGTGGTTGGCCTCGTTGCCAACGGTGGTAGGCATCCAGACAACCAAAGTCACGACCTTCTCGCTGTTGTCCGTGCCAGCCAGCAGGTGGTTCTCTGCGGTGTAGCCTGCGTTCAGCGCAGCTCCGTTACCGGCAGCGGCCACCAGGCCGTCACGGCCCAGGCTGCTTTGGTCGCCATCCAGCACGGCGAAGCGGATGTAGTCGGACAGATTAAATGCATTGCCGTCGACACTGGTGCTGCCGGTCTCGCTTGCAATGTTGATGCCCAGCTTGTACTTCAGAGCCAAGGAACCTGCGTTGCGGACCTTCAGCACCACATACTCCACATGGCCCGGCTCCCACAGAGCGTTATTGTTGAAAACAGGGGTTTCTTTGTTGACCTTCTCGAAGCTGCCGCCGGCGGTGTTCTTGTATGTAACCTCCATTTTCAGATTCCCCGCCTGGATCTTGTTGACCCCGGTGGATGCGGTGTCGGTGAACCACGCAAAGGTGGCGCCTACGAGCATAGCCACGCACATGAGCAGAGCCAGTGCGCTGGTGAGCAATGCCCGCTTGGTAGATTTGCTGCTTGTCATCGTGTTTTAACCTCCCTATTATGTAATTTCAATGACAACATGTAAACACTGTCTTTCCAGTGATCACACCAAGGCAATCAAAAGGCACACGCGCCCTCGCCTATGCCCTTTGATTGCCTCTCCACCCCGAAGGGCGGAGAGGGCTTGAAAATCAGAATTTATTCGGGGACAACATTGTACCAATCGCCATTCTGAACTACTTTGTAGCCATCAGCAATGATGATTTCACCTTCGCCGACAGTGACATTGGACGGGTCAAACTGATAGAACGAGCCGCCCTTTACGGTGATAGTGGCAGCATCGCTGTCATTGCAGTTCAGCGTCCAAGCCGGGCTGACACACTTAAAGGTGCCGCCTTCGATGGTGATCTTCGCATTGTCCTCTGCATAAATCAGGGACAGCGCGGAACCCGCAGGAGCCTGATTTGCAAATTCGCCGCCCTTGATGGTGATCTCGGATCTACTGGAGGCGCAGACGGCCATCGCGTAGTTGCTGACATAAGTGCCGTAAACCGTTGTAGCATCTACGGTAATCTTTGCAGTACCCGTTCCGTGAATTGCACCGGCTGTGCCGTTTGCCTGAATGTTGCCGGTCACTGTATGTACGCCGTCAGTATATTCCACGCGATTGAGAACGGTAGCCGCATTTGCATCGTAATTATTATCAAAGCTGTCGCTTTCCACAGTCGCCTGAGTAGCGCGCACCTCAATGCCGAGGCCGGAGACAGAGGAAGGTCTGAGCCTTGAAGCATTGGCTTCGTTGCCGACTGAGGTGGGCATGTAGATTGCTACGGCAAAGGGTTCGGACTCTTCTCCTGCATTCAGAGTAATCCATCCGTCGGTAAGCATAACATCCTTCGCCAAAGTCTTTTCGGTGGCGGAAATGGCAGACCAAACATCCTCGCGGTTTGCAAACTTGGTCGCGGTCTCGGCAGTGCCGATCTTCAGATAATTGTCCACACGGTACCAATCGCCGTTAACATTTTTTCCTCTGTTGGAGGTGTAGTTTTTGGAGAAGCCAGCCTCATATTTCAGAGCCAGCTTGCCGGCGTTTACAATCTTCAGATAGACCACCTGTGTGTAACCCGGCTCCCACAGGGCATTGTCGTCAAAGAGCTTGGTCTGATCGGTGGCTTCCTTCCATGTCTGCATATCGGTGCTGTACATGAGCTTGACATCCAGATTGCCGGACACAATCTTATTGACCCCGGTGGATGCGGTGTCGGTGAACCACGCGAAGGTGGCGCCTACAAGCATGGTCACGCACATGAGCAGAGCCAGTGCGCTGGTGAGCAATGCCCGCTTGATAGATTTACTGTTTGTCATTACTTGCTTTCTCCTTCATAATTTTGTCGGCATTTCGGGAACCGAAGCTCCGAACAATGCCGCCAAAATCGGAGCTTTGTCATCTTGCATTTCCCCCAGAGCGGTTAGTCGTTTTGACTAACAGGGGCATCCATGCCCCCCCCCCATTGTGGGATTTGCCAGTTGTGCAGTTTGCATAAACGCAACCTCCTTATGTACTCGCGGCTCTCCGCGTTTACAACATGGTAGTGTCGGCGGTATTATCCTCCGTTTTTTCGTCTGTGCTCTTTTCCTGCGCCATCTGCGCCTTCATCTGCAGCAGCTCCTGCATCATCCGCTGGGTCTCGGCGCGGTCGGCGGCAATCTTATCCCGCTCGGCCTGCAGCTCGGCCTGCTGCTCTGCCTTGTACTTACGGAACAGGCGAATACACCGCACGCCCTCCAGCAGAATCAGCACCAAAAACGGCACCAGAATGCACACAATATACCCGGGGGTGGACTTCAAAAACTGGAAGAAGGTGCCCACCTTGGGAATGTGGCTGCTGTATTTGCCCAGCACATAGGGATAGGTGACCACGGTCTCGTCGTCCGTGTCCGTGGTGGTGCCGTAGGTGATAAAGCCCGGCTCGCCGCTGGCGTCGGTGGTGAGGCTGCGTATCTTATGGGTGACGGTTTCCCCGTAGTTTGCGGTGTTTTGGGAGGTGTAGGCGATGATGTCACCCTCCTGCAGGGTGGCGGGGTCAACCTCCTTGACCAGCACCAAATCCCCGGCATTAAAGTCGGTTTTGCTCATGGAGTCGGACAGGACGATGAACGCCCTGTAGCCGAAGAGCTTCCGGTCCGCCCGGTCAAAGGTGGACACGGATATGACGGTGAACACCATCATCCCCACGGCAAGAATCACCATCAGCCACACGAAAATGCTTCTGATAACCTTCCATGCCTTCATTTGTGTTGCTCCTTATGTATCGTTTTTCACTCGAACAGTTTATTCGGATTATTCTTGGTTTGGGTGGCCTCGGCGCACAGGGTAAAGAGGAGATCCAGGTTTTCGCTCTCGTTGCCGCTATTTTCCGGGTAGTGGAAGGTCACGGTCAGATTCCGGCGCTGGCCCACCGCCAGAATGTCATCTGCGGCGGTGACATTCTCCCGGGTCAGCTGTCCGGCGGTGCCGGTGCAGAGGACCTTGTCCCCGTCCTTTACCGTCACGGTCAGCACATCGGCAAGGCCCCCGGAGACATTGTCCAGGTACAGCCGGTAATACGCATCCCAGGTGCTGTCGTTTTCCACGAAGAAGCTCTTTACAACGGTCATCCCCGGCTCAAAAAGGAACTCATGCTCCCGGATCACGGGCTTGCCGTCGTTGAGATTGATTTTTACCTCCCCTGTGTGGAAGCGGTTGTTCTCCACGGAAACGGAGGTGTATACCAAAGCAAAGGTGGTGATGCAGAGGCAGATCACAAGAATAATAATGGTGATAATGCCCCCGGTGAGCTTTTTAGCGGTTTTGGTCTCAGACATCGGCTTCGTCCTCCTTCCGTCTGCGCAGTACCAGGAGAAGGAGCAGCCCGCCGGAGCAGACCCCGGCCGCGGCCCACAGCAGACTCCGGGAGGCGTCGCCCGTTTCCGGGCTGTCCAGGCTGCCGGTTTCCTCCACCCACCATTTGAAGTCGGCGATCAGGTCCTGATTCTGATATGCATTGCCCACGCTTGTGTCTAAGTACGCGGTGATCTCATAGTATAGCTCCTGGGTGACGGAGCTTTCGGAGGCCAGCTTGTGCGTCAGGCTCTGGGGCATAGCCGCTATCCCGCCGTCGTAGAGGGTCTCCCCTGTGTTGAGGAGCTTGACCCGCACCTGCAGCACCTGGGCTAATTTCTCGTAGCCCGGGCGGACGACGGCCTTATAATGCACGGTGACCTTGTCGTGATAGGACACCTGCACGCAAAAATACTTCGTCTCGCTGTCGCCGGGGAACATATTGCCCACCGTAAAGGGCGTGTTGTCCTCCGGGTGCTTATTATAGAGGGCAATGGTGGCCGCCTTTTGGGCTGCGGCGGCGCTCTGGGCGGGCGCCGGGGCAGAGGAGGTGCCGGCGGCGCTCTGGGCGGGTGCCGGGGCAGAGGAGGTGCCGGCGCCACTGCCGGGAGTCCGGGTGTCCTCCGTTCCGGTGTCCTCCTCGGGGGTAATCAAGTTGTCCGGCACGGTCACGGCACCGGGGTCGCTGTCGGTCAGCCTGGCGCGGATAAGGGTACCGGCCAGGGCCAAAAGACTGAGCCCCAGGAGTACAGCCAATATAATTATAATAACCTTGGTTTTCTTTTTCTGCTCCACTTCCGACTCACTCCTCCTTCAATTATTCATTCTTCGCTGAAAGCAAAGGCTTTGACAATCGGATTTTCTTCGTCCTTAAAACGCTGAAGAGTTTTCAAATGATAATAGCGCAGGACACCCTTCTTGGGTTTCCTGCGCACACCTAAAAATCGATTATCGAAGCGCCGAAATGACCTGCTCCCTATTCCTGCAACTGTTCTACATGGATGCACTATATTTTCCCATTGTCTTTTTTACGCTATAGATTATACAATAATTCGTTTCCTATTTCAAGTCTTTTTTCAGGAGAATCCTCGTTTTTTCACTTAGCCATATAAAAATAATCAATCCGTTTTTGTGCAAAATAACGGCAATTTGACAGTCTCCCACTCTTTTGACCCAATTCCGTCTCCGTCCGAAAAAAACTTGCAAAAAACTATTGACAATATCAGTTAGATGTGTTAAACTTCATAGCAGTTAGATGAATCTAACTTCAGGAAATGATCTCTCCCGATTTCATGACCTGCATGGCAGACCACTGCCGCCGCCTGCGCCCCGGCGTCCGGCCGGAGGCCCTTGTGGCGGCTGTCTGAATAAATCTAACGGAAAGGAGTTTTTCCCATGTTATCCTGGTTTTCTGCCAACCTATCAACCATTGTCATTTCCCTTCTCTTACTTGCTGTTATCTTTCTCATTGTTCGCCATTTGATTCGCCAGCGAAAGCAGGGAAAGCACTCCTGCGGTGGCAACTGCGGTGCCTGCGGCGCCTGCAAAAGCTGCCACAGCAAACCCTGAACTCGAAAAACTGCGAGGGTCGCCACCCCCGCGGTTTTTCGTTTCCCGCCGCATTAGCACTCTCCGTTCAAGAGTGCTAAAATTCATATTCTGTTCATAAAATTTGCTGGATTTGTTCACACCTCCGCCGTAGAATCATAATTGTTCCGAGGGGAACAGAAAAAGTAATTCCAAACCGTTTATATAGGAGGTCATCATCATGTTGAATCGTAATCATGCACTGAGTGTTTTCGATCCCTTCCGTGAGATCGAGAAGGTCGAAAAGAGCTTCTTCGATGATCCCTGGGCCAATTTTGGCCGGACCTTCACCGACTCCTTCCGTACCGATGTCACCGACGAGGGCGACCACTTCAAGATCACCGCAGATCTGCCGGGCTTTGAGAAGGAGAATATCCACCTGGATCTGAGCGACGATGTCCTGACCATCTCGGCCCAGCGTCATTCCGAGCACGAGAATAAGGATAAGCGCGGCAAGTACCTGTGCTGCGAGCGCAGCTATGGCACCTACAGCCGCAGCTTCAATGTCGCCGGCATCGACACCGCCAACATCAAGGCCAAGTACGACAAGGGTGTCCTGGAGCTGATCCTGCCCAAGGTCACCCAGGAGGCCAAGCAGTCGAAGCGCCTGGAGATCGAATAAGCGCAAACCCGCGCCAAGGCAATGGCCCCGGCGTAAAACCTCAAAAGGGATGCCCTCACCGGCATCCCTTTTTTATTGCAAAAATTTGTATTGCAAAGAATTCGTAGGGGCGGACGCCTCTGTCCGCCCCTACGGACTTGTACTGCACCTCTTGTTAACGGTGTCATTGCGAAGCCAGTGCGCACACTGGCTGTGGCAATCCGCCATCCCCCACACTCCACTCGCCCCCATATAAAAAACCGAGGCAAACGCCTCGGTACTCAGCGTGTCGAAAAAGTATTTTTACCACGCTGCCCAGATTTTTATACTTTAATAAAGTTTCAAGATCTATTGATTTTAATGGGGAGGGATACTTTTCTTGGGTTTCCCTCACACGCCCTTTCTTACCGTTATCGCAATTCCTACCACTCTATCGACAGGTCCCCGCTTTCTTTCATTTTTTCGCATCACTGCCAAAGAACATATCCGCCCAGAATTTATAGGTGTGGCTGTGCTCGGCGTACCACTCGTGGTTATCCTCTTTTATCTTGTCCGTATCGGCGTATTTCTCCAGAGCTTGGCAGGCCTGTACATAGGCTCGCTGCAGGGCGCGCATCCGGGCGGACATATGCTCCAAAAGGCTCATGATTTTCGCCGGATTCTCCTGGAAGAAGGTGCTGAAATTGTCGTGGTTGATGATCTTCACCACCGTGGGCTCCAGGGCCACCGCCGTGGTGTTCCGGGGGCGGGTCTCCAGGAAGCTGATGACATTCAAAAAGTCCCCCGCTTCGATCTCCACCACCAGCTTCTCCTCCGGGGTGCCGTAATTGATGTACACGCCCACGCGGCCCAGCATTACATCGTAAATGGCCAGTTCAAAGCTCTTTTCCTTCAGAATGATCTGTCCTTTTTTGAACTTTTTTTCCTTGCCTTCGATCATCTTTCCCGTTCCCTTTCTCATTTTTTACCATTGTACCCTACTGGGGCGCGGATTGTCAATGGAGAAGTCCCCCGCACAGGCCACAAGGGCCCATGCGGAGGACATTTTTGTGCGCTTTTACCGAACAAGCCCCCGGCGGTATTCCGCGTTCAGCTCCCACAGCTCCTTTTCACCGTCGATATACGGCTGGTAGAAGGCATCCACCCGACCGCCGCCCAGATTGTCGCAGCCATTGCAGCCCTCACAGCTGCTGCCGCAGGCGGCCAAGCCTTGCCGGACGTCAAAATTGATTGCATAAGCTTCACTCCTTATCCGGCCCGCACCAGCATATTTTCGGCAAAAATGCCGTAGCCCTGGGTGGGGTCGTTGATCATCACATGGGTCACGGCGCCCACCAGCTTGCCGTTTTGCAGAATGGGACTGCCGCTCATACCCTGGACGATGCCGCCGGTGGCCTGGAGCAGCTCCGGGTCCGTGATGCGCAGCAGCAGGTTTCGGGTGGAGTCCGCATCCCGGAATACCTTCACAATCTCCACCTGATACTCTCGAATTTCCTCGCCGGAAACGGTGGAGAGGATCACCGCACGGCCGCTCTTCACTTCCTCGGCACCGGCCACGGGCACCGCCTGGCTCCGAGCAGGGAAATCGGCGTCGGATACGGTGCCGAAGATGCCGCCGTCACTGTTCACCGTCACCGTGCCCACATCCCGCTGCACGGAAAAGTCGCCCTTCAGCTCGCCGGGCTCGCCCTTTTCACCCTTCTTCACCGCTTTCACGGTGGTCTCCATAATGGAGCCGGAGCCCAGGCTCATAAGCTGGGCCGTGTCTACATCGGTGATGCCGTGACCCAGGGCGCCGAAACTGCCGCTCTCGGGGTCATAATAGGTCATGGTGCCGATACCGGCCATGCTGTCGCGGATCCACGCCCCCAGGCGGACGCTGCCGTCATCGCCGCACACAGGGGTAATATTCACCGTTTCATACGCCTGACCCCGCTGAAGGGTCATCTGCGCCGCCTTATCGCCGTTTTCCCGGAGCAGCTCCTGCAAGTGCTCCGTGGAAACGATTTTTTCGCCGTTAAAGGTCAAAAGCAGGTCGCCCTCTCGGATGCCGCACTGCAGAGCCGGGCTCCTGCCGTCCTCCAGCTCCGACACATCCACCACCAGTACGCCGTCGGCAAAGAGCTTGATGCCCACTGCCTGACCCAAGGGGATCACGGTTTTCTCCTGGGCGTAGGCGCCCCGGACGCAGACTGTAAGCGCCAGCAAAATCGCCGCGCACAAGGCCGCCGCGCGCCCCCAAAGGGATTTGCCTCTTGCTTCATACATGCAGCCACCCCTCGCTTTTTCATTTTTTGTCGTCGACGACAATCTTTACTTTGTGCCGCCGAAGCGAAAAAATGACCGGCAATTATAGGAGAATGTGTCTCGATTTTCTGCGGCTCATTGATTTATATTATAATGTAAAATAACCGTATAAATTTGGATATTTCTCAAAAAATCCCATATATCCTCCCTCTCCGCCCCCGCCGGGTCCTTGCTTTTCGGAGAAAGACACAGTATAATAGTTCCCATACATTTACCCCACCGAAAAGAGGTTTACGCCATGAGGATCACCGTAAAAGTTGGCACATCCACCCTGACCCACGCCACAGGCCGGCTGAACATCCAGCGCATCGAGAAGCTGTGCAAGGTGCTCAGCGACCTGAAAAACGCCGGTCACGAGATCATCCTTGTCTCCTCCGGGGCCATCGGCATGGGCGTGGGCAAGCTGAACCTGCCCGGCCGGCCGGCCGATATGCCCGGCAAGCAGGCCGCTGCCGCCGTGGGCCAGTGCGAGCTGATCTACACCTACGATAAGCTCTTCGGCGAATATAATCACACCGTGGCGCAGCTCCTGCTCACCGGCGAGGACATCAAAAACGGGCAGCGCAGCCACAATGTGCGCAACACCCTCACCCGCCTGCTGGAGCTGGGCGCCCTGCCGGTCATCAATGAAAACGATGCTGTGGCCACGGACGAGATCGGCGTGGAGAACACCATCGGTGAAAATGACACCCTTTCCGCCATCGTGGCCGCCGCCATCGGCGCAGACCTGCTGGTGCTGCTGTCGGATATTGACGGTCTCTACGACAGCGACCCCCACCAAAACCCCGATGCCCGCATCATTCCCACCGTGGAAAATGTGGACGATCACATTTACGCCCTGGCCGGCGGCACCGGCTCCGCCTTGGGCTCCGGCGGCATGGTCACCAAGCTCAACGCCGCCGTCATCGCCACCTCCGCCGGCTGTGAGATGGTCATTGCCAACGGCAGTAAGCCCGACCTGCTCTACGACATCGCCCAGGGCAAGCCCGTGGGCACAAGATTTTTGAAAAGGAAGGTGTAACGCCATGACGACTATGGAAATCATCCGCCGCACCCGGGCCGCCCGGAGCAGCCTGCACACCCTGACGGCGGAGGATAAGAACCGCCTGCTCCTGTCCATGGCTCAGAGCCTGCGGCAGCATACAGATGACATTCTCGCCATCAACGCCCGGGATGTGGAAGCCGCCCGGGGCAAAATCTCCGATGTGATGCTGGACCGTCTCCGGCTGGATGAAGGCCGCGTCGCCGCTATGGCCGACGGGCTTTGCGCCGTGTCCCGGCTTCCGGACCACACGGGCCGCATCCTCAGCGAAGTGAAGCGCCCTAACGGCATGACCATCTATAAAAAGCAGGTGCCTCTGGGCCTGGTAGCCATCATCTACGAGAGCCGCCCCAATGTCACCTCCGATGCCGCGGCCCTGGCCATTAAGAGCGGCAATGTCTGCGTCCTGCGCAGCGGTCGGGAGGCCATCGGCAGCGCCCGGGCCATCACCGCCGCTCTGAAGGAGGGCATCGCCGCCGCAGGCGGAAATCCCGATATTCTCAATATTTTGGAGGACACCAGCCACGACAGCGCCCGTCAGCTCATGCAGGCCAAGGGTTTGGTGGACCTGCTCATTCCCCGGGGCGGCGCGGGCCTCATCCGGGCCTGTGTGGAAAACGCCACCGTCCCCTGCATCGAGACCGGCACCGGCATCTGCCATGTCTATGTGGACGAATTTGCCGACCTGGAAAAAGCTGTAAAAATCATCATCAACGCCAAAACCAGCCGCCCCTCCGTCTGTAACGCCGAGGAGGTCTGCCTGGTCCATAGGGCCGTGGCGGAAAAATTCCTGCCCATGCTGAAAAAAGCCCTGGTGGATGACCGCCAAGCGGCGGGGCAGATCCCCGTGGAGCTGCGCCTGGACCCGGCGGCGGCCCGAATCATCCCCGGTACCCCCGCCTCCGAGCGGGATTTTGACACGGAGTTTTTGGATTATATCCTGGCCGTGGCTGTGGTAGACAGCGTGGACGCCGCCATCGCTCACATTTTGCAGCACTCCACCGGCCACAGCGAGGCCATCGTCACGGAAAACGCCGAAAATGCCCGTCGCTTTGAGGAGGAAACGGACAGTGCCGCCGTTTATGTCAATGTCTCCACCCGCTTCACCGACGGCGGCGAATTCGGCCTGGGCTGCGAAATGGGCATCTCCACCCAAAAGCTCCACGCCCGGGGTCCCATGGGCCTGGACGAGCTGAGCACCTATAAATATATCATCCACGGCAACGGCACCGGCGCGCTGCGCACGGCCATCCAGAAGCATCTGCGCACCCATAAGGCCGTCAAGAGCTTCCGCCTGGGCCGCTACGGCGAGGGCGAGAGCGGTGTGACCGTTGTGGAATTAAAGTGAAAATCAAAACAATCCGCGTGTTTTGTCTATGGCAATCGCTCGCCGAGTTTGCTATGCTAACAGTATCATGATAATCGTTTCAATAATAAATTAACAAGAGAGCGAGTGAACGCTTTGGCTATGGATTACAACAGCACACGCAGCTTTACCATGACGCTGGCACACCGCGCGGTGGGGGACATCTGCCGCGGCGGCTTCCGCCAGCTGCGCAACTATGTGGATATGTGTGCCACACTGGCTAAAAAGCAACAACAGAAGGACTTTTTTGCCTACGCGCAGAAGGCTCTGCAGCGCACGGACAGCTGCTACTACAGCCTTATCCACCGTCTGTTGGATTCCGTGGATGAGGATCGCATCTGCACCGTCGGCGTCAATATGGGCTTTGGTGGTCTGATTTACGGTGCCAGTGAGCTGAAAAAGCAGGCTGACCTCGAAGGTCAGCCCATTGCCTGGATCACGGCGGCCCGCTGCGGCGACGAGCGCCTGAGCGAGCTGGTGCCCAAGGCCGCCAGGCACGGCAGCTTTGTCTGGCTGCTGGATGCGACGGACACCGACCCCGCGCAGGTCGTGCTGCTGGCTAAGGCCAACCCGCAGAGCGCCTTTGGTCTGCTGGCTGACCCGTCCGCACTGACCGAGGACTGCATCAAGACGCTTGCGGCATGCCGCAATCTGGTGGTCATGCCGCTGCTGCAGACGCCGGAGCTGACCCCCGAGGTCTGCCGCGCCGCCCGCCGCCTGAAAGCCCAAAAGATGTTCTACGCGCTGACGGTTCTCATCGATGACGAGACCGCGGGCGAGGTCATGCAGGACGACTGGCTCGAGAGCATGGCGCAGGAGACGCTTTGCTGCATGTGTGCCCGCAAGCCCGGCACATCGGACGAAACCGCCCGGAAGCTGCGCCGCAGCATCGTGAACGGACGCCTTGAGACCGGCAAGCCCGTGCTGCTGCTCGACTGGGACGGCGATGTGCGCTATCTGAACAATCGTATTTCGGAGTATATGACCTTCGGCAGCGTCCTGCCGGAGGGCAGCACCTTCCCTTTGCAGTTAGGCTGACTTCTTGGCCCCCTCTGCGCGGCATCCGTCAGGCCGCGTTCCTTGCACACTTTGCGGTTGGGCTGACTTCTTGGCCCCCCTCTGCGAGGGGGCTCCCGCCGCAGCGGGTGGGGAAGAGAACCTTACGCCGGCTCGAAATACTTCGGGTTATGGCAAAATTCGCTCCCTCCGGCCCTTCGGGCCGCCTCCCTCGCCGAGGGAGGCAGGTACTGCCGCATAAAATGACAAAAACCGACCCCGTACCGATGCTATGATCGGATACGGGGTCGGTTTATTTTGCGTTTATTGCGGATCGCCGCGCAGCAGCTTCTGCATGATCTCGCGGTTGAACACCGGGATCGACAGCTCCGACACGTTGGACAGGGCGTTGTTCTTCATGCCGCTGAGCACCCACGGGATCAGGATACCCATCATCGCACCGGCAAAGAACTGCCCGATCTTGCGGGTCTCCTCGGCGCTGGCATCGGGGTTCAGCTCCCGCGCGTTCTGCTCAAAGATGGAGCGCAGATAATCGAACATATATTGCTGCAGGCTGTTCTGCCCGTTGTAGGCAAGAGCATTGCAGTAGAACACCTTGTTTTCCAGAAAATAGGCCTCCAGCGCCGCCAGCAGGGCATTCCAACTGGAATAGGCGCTGAGCTCCACCAGAAACCGGGTGATGCCGCTCTGGAAATACCAGTTTACCAGATCGTACTTATCCTCAAAATGGTAATAGAAGGTGTTGCGGCCCACATTGGCGTGATCGACAATGTCGTTGACAGAAATTTTCTCCAGCGGAGTCGTGGCCATCAGCTCCTGCAGACTCTGGGCCAGCAGCTGCTTGGTTTGATTGGAACGAGGCATAGCAATCCTCCTGCACGGTAGGTGGTAAAATTACATACCTGCATTATAACACAAATTCGACATAAAGTGCAAATGCTTTGTGGGAAGAACAAAAGAAAAACAAAAGGCAAGACCACGCAGATATTGTATGACAATTTGCGCGGAGTGTTTGGTTTTGCCCGCAGCAGCGGGGTTTCCGGGCTGTTAAGTTGAACATTCCCCGGCTTTTGTCTATGTACACTAAGCCGAAAATAAGCATAAAATAGTGCCATACCAAATGAGTGTCCCGAACGGAGAGAAAAAGGAGAGCAATCTATCATGCCGATGAATAAAGTGGTTCATGCCGCTCAGCGCGCTGCATTCAGCGCTGCCATTGATTCTGCCATCAAGGCCGTGCGCGGCAAAGGTCCTGAAAATATGGCCGAGCAGGCCGTCAAGCTCGTCAACCTGGCCCAGCCTCTGCTGGCCCACCGTTACCCCGATGCCGACTGGGACAAGGTTCGCGCCTTTGTGTCCGACCCCGGCAGCAAGTGGATGGAGTACGCCTACAAGGCTATCAACGAGATAGACCCCCACATCCTCAAGATGAACACCCTGAACCTTGTGTATGAGGGTATGTTCGCAGGCTATAACTACGTCATGGAGCTGCGCAGGAAGTATGACTGCAACATGCCGTGGATCCTGCTGTTCGACCCGACCTCCGCCTGCAACCTGCACTGCAAGGGCTGCTGGGCTGCCGAGTACGGCAACCGCCTGAACCTGAGCTTTGAGGATATGGACCGCATCGTCACGGAGGGCGAGGAGCTGGGCATCCACTGGTACATGTGCACCGGCGGTGAGCCGACCTGCCGCAAGGAGGATCTGTTCAAGCTGGCCGCCAAGCACCAGAACTCCGTGTTCCACCTGTTCACCAACGGTACGCTGATCGACCAGGCTTTCTGTGACCGCGTCAAGGAAGTCGGCAACATGGCCTTCTTCATCTCCATCGAGGGCATCGGCGATGCCACCGATGACCGCCGCGGCGAGGGCGTCTATGACCGCGTCATGCACGCCATGGACCTGATGAAGGAGAACGGTCTGCTGTTCGGCACCTCCATCTGCTACACCAGCGCCAACTACAAGGCCGTCACGAGTGATGAGTTCATGGATATGCTCATCAGCCACGGTGTACGCTTCAACTGGTACTTCCACTATATGCCCATCGGTGACGGTGCAAACGTTGACCTGATGCTGAACGCCGAGGTGGTGCTGTCGAAGG
>QWBY01000821.1_pt1 | contig 29849 bp, 18 predicted proteins | sample 1972471 | NCBI WGS metagenome assembly QWBY01 (sample SAMN09866722, study PRJNA288562) | Human gut metagenome isolate term6_stool, whole genome shotgun sequencing... | reverse complement strand
CGATGATGTGATTGGCGGCCCACTTGGACATAGCCGCCTTGTCCTGCTCTATAATTACTCTCATAAGGTTATACGAATGTGTTGGTGAAAACTTTACTTAGCTATCTCGGGGGTGCCGGAGAGGATCGCCTTTGCCATCGCTTCACCGAGTCGGACACCCTCTGCCTCCTTGTCGTCGGCCATGGACATCAGCATCGTCACAGGGTCGGCGACGGTGGTCCACTTCATCCGCTCACCGAAGTCGGTCAGCTTACCGGCGACGTTGGGATTCCATGAGCCGGTGCCGAAGTGACCGTAGAAGCGGGGGGACACCTTGCGCATCTCCAGCTTGGAGAGCAGCTCCTCGATCTTCGGGTAGAGGCTGTTATTGTACGTAGGAGAGCCGATGATCACGCCGGAGTAGCGGAAGATGTCGCTGATGGCGTAGGAGACGTCCTGACTGGCGAGGTTGTAGACCTTCACCGGTGTCACACCTGCCCTCCCGGCGGCATGGGCGATCGTGTCGGCGAGCTCGCTCAGATGACCGTACATAGTCGCATAGACGAGTACCAGACCTGGCTCCGATCCGTAGGCAGCGAGCTGATCGTAGAGGCTCAGAATCTCCGGGATACGCTCCTGCCAGATGCTCCCGTGGACGGAGCAGATCTGCTTGATCGGGAGAGCCTCCACCTTCTTCATCGCCTTCTGGACGAATGGACCGTACATACCGACGATATTGGAGTAATAACGGGTGCACTCATTCATCTGATGCTCCGTGTCGCTCCTCTGGTAATCAAAGATCCCGCCGTCCACCGTGCCGTAGCTGCCGAAGGCGTCGGCACTGAAGAGGGTCTCCTCCTTGGGGTCGTAGGTAAACATCACCTCCGGCCAGTGGACCATCGGTGCGGTGATGAAGCGCAGCTCACGCGAACCAATCGACAGCGTCTCCTTCTCGCTCACCTCGAGGACATGCTCCACCTCGCCGAAGTACCCCTCGAGCATCTTCTTGCTCTGACGATTGACGACGAGGGTTGCCTCCGGGTAGTGGCTCAGGATCAGTCATTGACGACGAGGGTTGCCTCCGGGTAGTGGCTCAGGATCAGTCCGAGGGATCCGGAGTGGTCCGGCTCCATATGATTGATGACGATGTAGTCGAGCTTCTCGCCCGCGAGAGCCGCCCTGAGCTGTTTCAGGAAGCGATCGGTGTAGGTGATGTCGACGGTGTCGAGGAGGACGTTTTTCTCATCCTTGATCAGGTACGAGTTGTACGCCATCCCGTGAGGGATCGGCCAGAGGTTCTCAAAGAATCTTGTCTGGCGATCGTTGACGCCGAGGTAGTAGGTGGAGTTATTAACTTTTATGATGGGTTCCATTGCTTATCTTGTGGGTGTGGATGTGAAACTTATACGATGCGACCATCTGCCGGTCGCTTGCAGGTGAGGCTGTACCAGATCGACCACAGGCCGAGGAGGACGATCGGGATGCTGAGCCACTGACCGATATTGAGTGCCTGGGAGACAGCGGCCTCCGTCTCGGGACGGTGTAGGAGGTAGAGGATGCCGAAGAAGATCAGATGTAGCGACACGCCGACCACCCAGAGGATCGGGGTGCGGTACTTCTTTCCCTTCAGCAGCAGGGCGACGATGAAGCCGATCGAGACCAGGACAGACGGGATGGCAAGCCACTTGGCTATGCCGAGTCCGGTCATCGCCTCGTTGGGTACCTGGTCATTCTTCAGATACTCAATGAAGAAGCGGAAGGTGAAGATCAGCACCATCGTGATGCCAAACATCAGCCCTACATGCCTCTGCGCGTCCCTCCGCCAGTAGAGCCAGAGCATCAGCCCGAAGACGAGGAAGTAGAATGCCGCCTCGTAGATCTGCGTCGGGTGCGACGGCGCTGAGAATATCGGCTCCGCTCCCGCTCTCCACTCGCCGATATTGGTGATGAAGCGGAAGGCCCAAGGCACGTCCGTGGCATGACCGTAGATCTCGTGATTGCAGAGGTTGCCGAGGCGGATCATCCCCGCCACCAGCCCCACGGGGACGCAGAGCCGGTCAAAGGTCCAGAGCATGCTCCGATGGGTCACATGCCGAGAGTAGATGTAGATGGCGATCATGATGCCGAGGACACCGCCGTGGCTCGCCAGTCCGCCGTGCCACACCTTCAGGATCTCGCTCGGATTGGCGAGGTAGTACTCCGGCTGATAGAAGAGGCAGTGCCCCAGTCGCGCCCCGACGATCGTGCCGATGACGACGTAGTAGAAGAGGGCGGTCAGCCAGTCCTCCGGGAGCTTCTCCCGTCGCCACATCTTGCTGACAATGGCATAGCCGAAGACGATCAGCCCGAAGGCAAAGAGGATACTGTACCATCCGACGCGGAGACCCTTCCACTCCAGCAGGATCGGGTCCAGTGTCCAGGTGACGACATCAAGCATAGGTGTTATCTATATCAATATTGAGAGATGCATTTTCAAGCACGACAAAGATACCACTTTCGGAGTGTTTTCGTAAATGCTCCCGCCCTCCCTCAAAGACCATATGGGATATGCGCTTCACATGCGTATGTTTGCTGTGTGATCCCGGGGGTACCGGCCTTTTGGCAAAAAGAGGTACATTTACCACCGAGTAAGGATAGTAAGCCATGACCGGACCCGGCAGCCTCACACAGCCAAGTGCCTGCCCTCTCGGGGTGAGGCCGGGCGGAGGGACCTTAGCCCGAGACGAGTGCCGGCGTGGCTGCCTATCAGAGACTACCAGCGAGAGATAAGAGTCCACAGCATGAGACGATCGAGACGGCGGGGAGAGAGGATCCGGCAGGAGCCACATACGGTGCGGGTGACGGTGCTCTTCTCCGAGAGCCAGATGGAGATCATCGAGCGGTACCTCAGGCGCCACCCCGGGCGGTCAAGGTCCGACTTTGTGCGGCGATGTGTCATGGAGCGGATCGTGGGCGATGCGACGAAGCATCGTCCCACTCTCTTCGACGACGGCGGTGAGGAGGAGCGGCGCCGGTAGAGGTTCTCAACTCCTCTTACTGATCGGGCTGACCTGCCTGTGCATGCAGGCAGTCGCTCAGGAGAGTCTCACATCGGAGGCGATCTTGGCGCTCATCGAGGACGATGGAGCGCGCGAGAGGGCCGCCGAGGAGCTGGAGCGGCTGGAGCTTCATCCGCTGGATCTCAATACCGCCACGGCAGACGAGCTGGCGCGCGTCCCGCTCCTGGACCCATTCTTTATCCGAAACTTTCTCCTCTTCCGCTCACAGAGCGGGCGATTAGGCTCGGTCTACGACCTCAAGGAGGTGCAGGGGGCTGAGCTCCATCTCCTATCCCTGCTCTACCCCTATCTCACGGTGGGAGCTGTGGACGACCGCCCTCTGCGCCCTCGGCGAGAGCATGCAGTGGGCTCGCTCTACAGGGAGGGGTCCGCCTCACTGCTGATCCGCTCGGTGGGGGACAATGGGAAGCACCTCGACTGGGCATTGGTGGGGGAGACGGACCGGGGAGAGCCCTTCCGTCCGGTGCGAGAGGGGTGGATGGATCACCTCAGCGGCACGCTTCGGTACCGGGACCAGAGGAGAGCCATTCTCCTCGGTGACTTCCGCCTCACGACAGGTCGCGGGCTGCTGATGGGGCAGGGGCGCTCCTTCTTCTCCTCCTCGATGTATGGGACCGGCATACCGGATCGGGTGACGTGCGACCTGCGCCCCCACCGGTCGGCGAGAGAGTACGACTATCTGCGGGGGCTTGCTGTGGCGCAGGACCTCGGATCGATGCAGCTGGTGCTCCTCGGCGGGTATGAGCCGATCGATGCACGGATCGAGGGGCAGAGGCTTCAGACACTCTACAAGACCGGACTCCACCGAGATGCCACCTCCCTCCGCCATCGCCATACGGCCCGGCGGGAGATGGTCGGGGGCTACCTCTCGTACGAGAGCGAGAGCGCCCACATCGGCACCACCGGGCTGATCTACCGCCACCGCTCCGGCTCGGGGACTCTGCTCCTGCCACCGGCACGCTACCCCGCATCGCGGGTGTTGAGAGAGGGGGCGATCGACGGCTACTGGATGGGGGAGAGGGTGATCGCATCGGGTGAGGTGACCCTGGCACCCGGGGAGCGGCGAGCCGCTGAGGGCAGCCTCTCCTACATGGACGAGATGCTGGGGGCACTCACCCTCTCGGGTCGCTACTTCGGTCGAGAGCGCTACTCCCCCTACGGGATGGGCGACGGGCACTACTCCACAGGGCGGGACGAGCGGGGCTATCGGCTGCAGTGGAGCGGCGAGGTGGCGCGATACGTCACCGGCACGGTTGTGGTCGACCGCTTTCGCCGGATGGTCTCCGGCTCGCCCTCCGGGACGATGCTTATGGCGAGGGTGGGCAAGAGCAACTACCACGGCTCCTCCCTCCTCATGCTCCGGTGGCTCGGCGTGCCGGGTAAGCCCCGCCGGTGGACGATCCGCTACAGCAGCGACTACAGGCATAGGGCGAGGTGGATCACGCGACAGGAGGTGCGGCTGCTCCACACCGAGGGAGAGGGCTTCGGAGGCGGTGTGATGGGGAGAGTGCGCTACGATGACGGGACGTCACTGCTGGCAGAGGGTGAGGTGAGGCTCTTCCGCCTCACAGCGGGGCAGGTGATGCACAGCACCCTGCTCTGGATGCCCTACCTCTATGGCGGGACGATGTTGCGTGGGCAGGGGGTGCAGCTGACCGGACGGCTCCGGTGGCATCTCGGCAGGCACGTCGCACTACACAGTCGCATCGCCCTCACCCGCTCCTCCGACCGTCCCCTCGCCACCGACCTCGCCCTTGCCCTCACCTACAAGCTATAGTTTTCCCTTTTTTCTCTCCAAAAACTCGGTCAGAAGGAGCAGGTGCGACCGTCGGGGAGACGGGGCGGTATGTGCAAATTGGGTACTTTTGCAGTCACAAAAGGATCAGATCATGGACGACTATAAGAATATACGCATCAGCGACTACAGCTACCCTCTGCCCGAGGAGCGCATAGCGAAGTACCCCCTCCGGGAGCGGGATCACTCCAAGCTACTCCACCTCAGTCCCGAGGGGACGATCAGTGAGCACCACTTCTACGACCTGCCGAGCCTGCCATCGAGGTCTTCTGCCTCGATCCCTACGAGCCGAAGCTCTACGAGGAGTCCTTTGCCTCGCACCACAGCGTCACCTGGCACTGCATGATCGGCAATGCATCGAAGTGGAAGGAGGAGCGTCTCACACGGCCGATCTCGGGCGGCACGCTCTCTGTGGAGCGAGTGGGCGACGGACTGGTTCGCTTCTCGTGGGATACGGATGGCTCCTTTGCCGACATCCTCGAGGAGGTTGGTGAGTTGCCGATACCGCCTTACCTCAATCGCGACACAGAGGCGTCGGACCTCGTCACCTACCAGACTGTCTACGCACGGATCGAGGGGAGTGTCGCCGCACCGACCGCCGGGCTGCACTTCACCGACCGGGTGCTCCGGGAGCTGGAGGAGCGGGGAGTCCGTCAGACGCGCGTGACGCTGCATGTGGGTGCGGGGACCTTTGCCCCCGTCAAGAGCAGCACCATGGGCGGTCACGAGATGCACAAGGAGGTGATCAAGGTGCCGGTGGAGGCGCTCCGGACCATCGCCGAGCAGAAGCGGGCAGGACGAAAGATCGTCTCCGTGGGCACCACCTCCACCCGCACGCTGGAGAGCCTGTACTATATGGGCATCAATGTCCTGGAGGGGGTGGAGGAGCCGCTCCACGTCGGTCAGTGGATGCCTTACGAGCGGACCTACGAGGTGTCGGTGCCGGAGGCACTCGATGCGCTGATCGACTATCTGGAGCGAAGTGGAAGCCCGGCGCTGATCGGCGACACGCAGATCATCATCGAGCCGGGCTTCAGCTACCGCCTGGTGGACAAGCTGATCACCAACTTCCACCAGCCGGTCTCGACGCTGATGCTCCTCGTGGCGGCCTTTGTCGGCGAGGAGTGGCGCGAGATATACCGCTTTGCGCTTGACCACGACTTCCGCTTCCTCTCCTACGGTGACAGCAACCTCTTAGAGAAACCGCTCACAAAGTAGTCCCCCCTATGTCATCCGCCGCCGGCTCGTCCCTCGATCGCCGCATACTGAAGCTCGCCCTCCCCAATATTGTCTCCAATCTCACCGTGCCCCTCCTCGGGCTGGTGGATATGGGGCTGACGGGGCACTTGGAGGATGCGGCACCGATCGCCGGCATATCGATAGCGACGACGCTCTTCAACCTCATCTACTGGGTCTTCTCCTTCCTCCGCATGGGGACCTCCGGTCTCACGGCACAGGCCTACGGGAGTCGCAGCCGGGAGCGTATGGGGCGGACGCTGGCGCAGTCCTTCCTCATCGGGCTGGTGGGTGGTCTGCTGATCATCCTTCTGCAGACGCCCCTCTCGCGGATGATCCTCTCCGTGCTCGCTCCGGAGGCGGAGGTGGAGCGGTATGCGCTGATCTACTTCGCCATCGTGGTGATGGGGGCACCGGCGATACTGACGACAAATGCGATGAACGGGTGGTTCATCGGGATGCAAAACAGCTGGTACCCGATGGCGGTCAGCATCGTCACCAATCTCACCAATATCGGGCTCTCGGCCTTCCTCGTGCTGAGCGAGGGGCGGGGGATAGAGGGCATCGCCATCGGTACCTTAGTGGCGCAGTGGCTCGGGATGCTCCTGCTCGCCGCCGGTGTCCTGCTGCTCTATGTGCGGAGGGGAAAGGTGACGCTGCCTCACCGGCTGAGCGCCCTCGGGGAGGAGCTGGGGCGGTACTTCTCGACGAATGTCCACATATTTTTCCGCACGCTGCTGATGGCGTGCGTGAGCGTTTACTTTGTCTACGCCGGGACACGCATGGGGACGCTGACGCTGGCGGGGAATGCGCTGCTGTACCAGTTCTTCACCCTTTTCTCCTACTTCATCGACGGCTTTGCCAATGCGGGCGAGGCGATCGTGGGAGACGCCTATGGGCAGCGGTCTCGGGAGGCGGTGCGCACGGCGGTGCGGCGACTGCTCGGCTGGGGCATCGGGCTCGGGCTGGTCGTCACGGCGATCTACGCCGTCGCCGGAGGCGAGCTGCTGGCACTCCTGACCGATCGGGAGGAGGTGCTGCAGCAGGCACTCCGGTACCTGCCCTACGTGGTGGTGATCCCGCTAGCGGGCTGCATCGGCTTCGTGATGGACGGCGTCTTCATCGGTATGACGGCGACGCGGGAGATGATGTGGAGTATGCTGGTGGCGGTGCTGCTCTTCTTTGCCACCTACTTCGGGCTCCCGGTCGAGGATGGCAATGCGGCGCTGATGTGCGCCTTCCTCCTTTACCTCGCAGCGCGGGGCCTCGTCCAGCTGCTCATCGGGCTTCGGCTGGAGGGACTGGGAGTGCCCTTTTCGCATCACTATATCATCCTTGCCGGGACAACCTATGATGAGGAGCGGGCAAGGTCTCTACGGGAGCTGATCCTCGAGGCGCTCCCTGAGGCGCGGCTGACGGAGGCGATGACGTCGGAGGATGCCAAGGGCAGCGGTCGGCTCTACCGAAATGCGCTACTGATCCTCGACAGCCGGGAGGAGCCGGACGCGGTCGCCCGGCGGATGAAAGAGCTGGAGGAGAGAGCGGGGCGCATCCACACCCCGGGCGGGGAGGTGGCTCTCGACCTCGATGTCGTCCTCTGCGATGACCAAGTCCTCCGCCCCGCCGACTACGCCGCCCCCTACTTCCAGTCCCTCTACTGCCGGCTCACTACGGATGTGTAATAAAAAAGATCCTCGCAGTACATAAAACACTGCGAGGACCTTTTTTTATTCCTTCCGGGGTCGAGCAAACTTACTGGCGGGGACGGGAGTCGACCTTGAGGATGGCGCCGGTGGCGGGGTCAAAGCGGACAGAGGTCTCCATCCGCTTGTCGGTGAAGAGCCCACCCTCAAGCGCCTCGAGCGAACCGAGCTGCGCTATCGGGAAGCTGCCGCCGGCAATGCGGCTGCCGCGGTAGAGGAGCCGGATGTCGGCAGAGCCGGGGACGACATAGACGACGCCCTTGCGGAGCTGCTTCTCCTTCTTCTTCTGATCCCTCTCGGTGAGCTCAGGTGCGCGCTCGGTGATCTTTGTTTCCAGATAGATCGGTTCGCCTCTCAGGTCGTCCGATGAGAGGAGCCCCTCCCGCTCCGAGAAGCGCAGCGCCACCTGCTGCCCCTCCACCACGTCGAGAGGTCGGATGAGCCGGACGTAGGTGATGGTATCTGTCGTGCCGATGAAGCGCTCCGTGAGACTTCGCTCAGCGGCATCCAGTCCCTGCACGGCGATACGGAGTGCCTGACCATCTGCGAAGGGCTGGTCGGTCTCGCCGGATAGCACCGCCGTGCGGCTGTCCCGGAGGCGATAGATCTCCTGTGCTGCGATCTCAGCACGCTTGGAGGTGGTGGTGGCGCGGATGTAGTCCGAGGGGAGGCTCTTCAGGTCACCGAAGTCCTTACCATGGACCGCCTCGATCGTTTTCTCCGCCGGTAGGGATGGGAGCTCGACTGCAGTGGTGACATTGACCGCCACGAGCCGACCATCCTCCGTCAGAGCGACATTGGCGGCGCTGCTATTGCGGTGCATCTCCACGGCAAATCTCAGCGAGTCGCTCGGCACGCCATAGCTCGCGAGGTCGACACTCACCAGCTGATAGGAGGTGGAGGGCTCAAGGATCGCATCCCGCACACCGAGATGGCGATCGGCGTAGAGAGCCAGCTCGCCCGGCTGCCGCACCACCTTCCGGTAAGTGACGGTCGCATAGAGGTGCGTCTCCGGCAGGGCATAGACGACGCTATTGTCCGGCAGGGTGGAGACATTATACTGCTGCACACGCACCTGAGCTGTGGCAGTACAGGCGGTCAGGAGGAGTGCGGCAAGGGATAGAAAGGATGATCTCATAAGCTTTTGTCTCATTTCGACAAAGATAACCAATTCGATCAAGAGCCTAAAGCTGCAGCCCGACGACGAGAATAGGGACCGGCACCGCTCCGTCCAGCGTGTAGAGGATCTCCGTACTATAGGCGTAGGCGCCCCGGTAGAGGTGCTCCCCGTCCCAGGTGTAGAGGATCTCCGTGCTGTAGGCATACGCGCCCCGGTAGAGATGCTTGCCGTCCCAGGTGTAGAGGATATCCGTGCTGTACGGATACGCGCCTCGGTAGAGGTGCTTCCCGTCCCAGGTGCAGAGGATCTCCGTGCTGTAGGGGTACGCGCCCCGGTAGAGGTGCTCCCCGTCCCAAGTGTAGAGGATCTCGTTGCTGTAGGCATACGCGCCCCGGTAGAGGTGCTTCCCATCCCAGGTGTAGAGGATCTCGTTGCTGTAGGTGTATGCGCCTTGGTAGATGTGGACTTGTGACATGGCGGTGAGTGATGTGAGTAAAAAGAGGGAAGCCAAAAGCCCTCTGATGAAAGTCTGACGCATAGTGGTTGGCTGCTCAAGTGGTTTTTGCTCCACACAAATATAGCCAAAGTCCTCAGCAATAGCGCCTTTCGCCCTCACTCTCAGTTCCTTGCATCTGTGGCATTCTGCAAAGTCCCTGCCGAAAAAGCGGTGCTTTTTCGGCGAAAGACCATTTTGCAAAGGTCTTCTTGTGGGTCGCCGAGCAGAAATCCCCCTTTCCGGCGACCCCGCCGGGGTGTCACACTTATCAGGCAGCGATCTAATACCGATATTAGGCGCGACTAATATCGGTATTAGTGCGCACTAATATCGGTATTAGAAATCAGCGTGGTGGGGCCGGGAGAAATATATGAGAAACGGGGGTGTGCTGAGAGATCATCTCGGCACACCCCCGTTTTTCATTGGGTATATAGGGTAGGGATTACTCGGTGACGGTGACCGGGATCTCCTCGATCACTCTACCACCGCCCCAGCTGCTGGTGGATAGTTTTATGATCGTCTTACCGGGCTTGACACCCTTTACGGTGCAGGAGAAGGGCTCGCCCCAGCCACCCCGTGAGTACAGCGAGACAAGCGATCCGTCCTTGACACTCCACTCGTAGTAGTCCCAGTCACTCGCATTGAGGACCTCTATCTTGGCTGTCTCTCCCACGCGTACCGTGACGGAGGTGAGGTTGACCCTACCGGAGTGTATCAGGTCGCGGACACGGACATCGAGCTCCTTGACCTCGTCGCTCTTGGTGTCCTTGATGATCAGCTTGCCGTCGCCATTGCTCTTGGGCGTAAGGATGATAAGGTCCTCTCTCAGCTCAGCAGTGAAGAGTGCCTCGTCAGCGGTCAGCTCGTAGTCTCCGTTGCCGGAGATGATCCTGAGGGTGGTGTCGTAGCCCTGGAGCACCTCGACCAACCCACTTTGGAAGTCAAGGAGGAGTGGCTTGAGCGTGATGACCACCTCCACCTCCCGGCTCTTGCCGGAGATGTCATCGGTCAGGGTGACTGTCGTCTTGCCGGGCTTGATGCCGGTGATGACAAACTGCCCCGACTGATACTCTACACCGGCGGTGGCGGGGTCTGCGCTCTTGACGCTGTAGGTCCCATTGCCGCTGAGGATGCCGATGGTGCGGCTCTCACCGTATGGGAAGGTGAGGGGGAGCTCCGGCAGGTCGAGCTTGAAGGCTCTCGTAGAGACGGTAATCTCACACTTGCCCACTGCTCCGGTGGCATTGTCCTTGACTGAGACCGTGGTATTGCCTTCCTTGAGACCCACGATGCGGATCCCGGAGGGACCTACCTTGGCGGAGGCAATGGCCTCATCGGCCACCTCAGCGGTGTAGTCGCCGCTGCCGGAGAGTACCGACAAGGTAATGTAGCTGCCGATGGGTAGCCCGGCATCATACTGAGAGAGCCGGAGGAGCTGCTGTGCGGAGGTGACGGAGACCTTGAGCTGAGTCGTCATCCCGGACAGGTTGTCTCTCACCACGCCGCTCACCTGACCATCAGCCTTACCATGGAGTATGATCGTATCTCCATGTGTGACCGCGGTGGCGGTAGTGACCTGAGGGAGTACCACAGAGTAGTCGCCCGACCCTGCGGTGACGATGACCTTAGCGGTCCCGCCACAAGGGACAGTCACCTCGGTGCGATCGAGGGTGATCGCAGAGGGAGCGTCAGGGGTGTCGGAGTCGGACTTGCAGGAGCCGAGGAGGAGGGTCAGGGAGAGTGTAAGAGCAGTCAGTAGGGCTGCATTAAGTATCTTATTCATATCCATTGCTGTCTTGATCATTTAGCCGGGCCCTTGTAGAGTGGTCCCACGAAGTCACAGGACTCGCCGTAGAAGATCTTGGTCACCTCGCTGAGGTATCCGAGCTGGCTGCCGTTGTGGAGCGCCTCGGGGTTAAGATTGAAGTACATAAAGAGCCCAAGCCCGGAGCTGAGGACCCCCCGAGCCGATGAGGCGGCTCCGGCGACTGCCCATGAGCGATTGGCCTCAATGGATCTATTGCCATACCTGAGCTTAGGCATACCGATATAGCTGAGTCCGGAGACACCATAGTCTGACCAGCTGTAGTCGATGTAGTCTATGGCTGACTTCCCGTCCTCGTCCGTCAGACCGGCACTGAAGGGGCTATTGAACTCGTAGTGCGTGATCAGCTTGTCGGGCATGACCTCCTTGAAGGCCTTGACCATCCAGAGGGCAGACATCTCGGTGTACCCGAGGGAGGGGAGCTTCCCGTACTCGGCATACTCCTCATCCACATCCCATCCATCGATACCGAGCTTGTCGGTCCACATCTTCGCTTCCTTGGCGAAGTCGAGCGCCTCCTCGTAGCTCTGGAAATTATTGTATCCCACCCCCTGGTGATTGGGCAGAATGTCGACGATCACCTTGATCCCACGGTCTGTCAGTGGCTTGATGTAGATCTCAGGGTGCTGTACGATAGGCTGGAGCTTGTCGTTGAAGGAGATGTACCTCCTTCCCTCGACAGCGTCGTAATTCATATTGGCTGCAAAGAGCACAATGAAGTCAAATACAGGGAGACGGCTGCCCGTGAGGACGAGATTGCCGTAGTTCCTGATGTCATTATCATTCGTCTCGACATAGGCGACCATCTTCATCGGCTCCGTCCTCTCGGGACCGCCCAAGAGATCCGGGGGGAGTCTCTTGGTCGCCTCGCCCAGCGGGACCACATCGCCGAGGCGATTGACCAGTATGTAGTGGCTCATGGTGTACTCTGCGGCCTGTACCTTGATCGGCAGCACGTAGTAGCCATAGTCGAGGTCCTCAATGCCGGTGAGGGCTACCTTGAGGTGCTTGATGAGAGGATCCTCGGCATCATCGACCCACTCGGTGGTGCGACACTCCTCCGGCAGGAGACTGAAGGCACCTAAGTGCGTGAAGTGCTCCAGCTTATCGGTGATCGCGCCGACCTCCTTGTCTGTCGTAGGAAGCAGCTGCACCGTGCAGCCCTCATAGGGGAGGGCGACCCTCAGGTCCACCGTCCTGGAGTGGTAGACACTCGTGAATTGCTCATCTCCGTCCTGAGAGGAGATCGAGTAGGGCTTGAGGGCGGGAGTGGTGGCTGACTGCGTGGGAGCAGGGAGCAGGATGGGCTCCTGCTCGCTACACCCGGTCATCAACGATGCCGTCAGCATCGCAAGAGCCACCAGCCCTGAGACAGTATATCTTCTTTTCATCGAAATAATCATCGTAAAGTTTCTCTTACTCAATAGTGATGGGCGAGGACTCCTCGTAGATCTCCACAGGCTGATCGCCACTCTTGGCGGCTTGGCCCTTCAGCTGAAGGTCGTAGTTGTTGCCGGTGGCATCGGAGACGACGGAGCCGTCAGCTGTGATCATATGCCAGTAGGCGAGTAGTCCGTCGGACTTGGCGTCCACCTTGTACATATTATCCTTGATCTCCTCGGCGCTCCTGGCCACTGACCATACACGGGTCTCGGAGAGTCGGGCCTGGATGCCTCGGCCACCGCTCCAGCTCCGACCGATCAGGAAGGGATCGCCACCGGATAGTGAGCCTCCCTTGGGGAATGTCGCCTTGAGGTCACCATTGATGTACACCTTGGTGATCCCATCGGCGATGGTCATGGCGATGTGGTACCACTTGCCGGTCTCAAAGGTGAAGTCGACCCTTGTGCCATTGGCCTGCAGCTGATTGCCGGGGACACCGCTGTCGCCAAATCTCATGAGCGTGCCTCCCTCGACACCCATCAGGGTGGAGATGCTTGCCTCTCCGGGATCCTCCGGGGTGCGGAACTTCTCCACGTTGATCAGCGTCTCCAAGGTCATGGCCTCGTCCCCCTTGTTGCCGAAGGGCTGTGCCAGGGTGAAGTAGAGGTCACGGGTGAGGCGAACGGACTTAAGGATGTCATCAGACTCGACGAAGCGCTCTACGGTAAAGAGAGCGATGCTGTGTATCGGGCTTATCACCGTGCTGCACTCGACCTCGGTCAGTGCGATGGCAAAAAGATACTTGGTATTGGGCTCCAAGGTCTCAGGGACACTGACCTTGATCGTGAAGTTGTCGGAGTAGGTTGCTCCCTTCTTCACCACGACCTGCTCCGGGAGAGTGATCATAGAGGGGTCGAGGAGCTTGTATGCCTGTCCCTGGAGCTGCTGATAGCGGTCGGCAGCCTCCTTATCCACAGCGAGGGTCACCTTGCGGGTCTCCTCTGCGGGCCTGAAAAGCTGTACATTCATCGTCACGTCCTGTGACGTGATCTCGGGGTCGCTGATCACGAAGTTGGTGATCTTGTAGGGGGAGGACTGTCCCATCTTGCCGTCGCCCTTCACCAGATTGAGCACCGCAGCGGTGTCGCCGGTGAGGGAGCCGGGCTCGAGGTCACTCTTGCTGTCGCATGCCACCAAGCCGAGTGCCAGGAGGGCAGAGAGGAGAAGTGAGTTCAGAGTTATCTGTTTCATGGCATTCGGTTTACTTCGTTAGACTATTGGCATTGATCAGATCCCTGAGGAGAGCAAAGCCCTCCGTGCCGGACTTGTTGCCGGCATCCATCTCGATGTGATCGAAGGCGACTCCGGCCTTATTGGCAGACGTCCAGTGGATAAGCTCCCTATCCCTTGAGATCTTGTCGGCGGAGAAGAGGGGGCTGTCGGGGTAGCCGATGGCGTTTTTCTTATCCGAGAGATCGATGGTGGGGATAAAGCGACTTCCGGACCAGAGTGAAGCCTGCTCGGTGAAGTGTGCGAGGGTGGGGTCGACAGCGGTGCAGCTGTAGAGCACCCAGGTCGCTTTCTCGACAAAGGAGGCAGCCTCAGCATAGGGGCTCTCGACGGCGATGAGGTAGTCAGCCCTCTGCGAGGAGGCACGCTTGTGGAGGTCAGAGAGGATATCGGTGATCTCGGCCTTGTCAAAGAGTGCAAAGTCCACGGGGAGCTTGATCGAGTAGCCGTCAAAGGGCGCCTTGGAGAGTAGCCCGAGACCTCTGACGGTCTCCTGCTGAGCGGACCGGAGCCACTTGTCATGCAGCTCCTTGGTCACTCTCTCGGTCATGGCGGATAGCTCTGCATCCTTCTCCTCGGGTGTCGGCTCAGTCTCAGCGGCAGCCCACTTGGCATTCAGGGTCATTCGCTCCTTAGTGAGTTGTCGGTCGAGCTCCTTGGAGCCGCTGACATCGTACTGGCTGAGGTCCATACCGAGGAGCACCCTGGTATGCTTGGTACTCTGGGCGCTTGCGAGATCGTAGCTCTGAGTGGAGGTGAGCTCCTCCGTCACCCCCTTGAGGATCACCACGTCAAGGCTGTCCGGGGTCTCCGACAGCCAGTGGAGTGGTTGCTTGCACCAGTCGTGCATCATCCCGATGACGATGGGGCGAGAGAAAATATCAGCCTTGTACTCCCTGACGACCTTGTCTGCCGGACGGAGTACGGGAGCCTCCACGGGGAGAGGCTCCTGCGTGGTCCAGTCCGCACAGCTGCCGAGGGCCAGCAGTGGCAACAGGAGTGCGATGAAATATCTATTCTTATTCATACAATACTATCTTGATATAGGAGGGATTACTTCTTGAGTGCCCACCAGAGATCGGTGGCATGTGTATCCGGGCCATTCAGAGAGGGGAGGATGGCATTCACATTCTCCAGGTTATTGACCTTCTCTTTATTGGAGAAAGCGAAGCGCCTCATGCCGCCATAGTCCTTGCCATCGGCTCTGCGCACGATGTCCTGACAGTCCTTGCTCTCATTGACGGTAGCGGTGAGGAGATTGGGATACCCGGTGCGGCGCCACTCGGACCACGCCTCGATGGTGTTGTAGGGGAAGAGCGCGATCCACTTCTGGGTGATGATCTGAGCCAGCTCTCTCTCCTTGTCACCGGCAGCAGCATCCCAGGATACCGTGATGTCGGACGAGAAGGAGGGGACATCTGCTGAGGGGAAGACGCGATCCTGGAAGCCTCCTCTGGTCTCCACACCGGAGAGATAGTCGCCTACCTCTACGCCCCACTGCTCGCAGGAGAGGCGGATCCCCTCCTCATAGTACTCGCGAGCGCTCTTGTCACCGACGCTCCAGCCGAGCAGCTTACCCTCAGCTCTGAGGAAAGAGACCTCGGCGGCAGTGATCAGGTAGATGGGAGAGTCCTTCGCAACATTCACGCGAGAGTACTCATCCTGCTTAGGATCGCCCTTAAAGCCATCCTTAACGGGCGGCACGTGAAGGCCGAAGGGCTCCTCATCACGTACGGCGGTGAAGTAGGCGGAGGTGCGCGGATCGCCAAAGGCAAGCATATACTCCACGATATCAGCCCCTACGCGAGAGTCGTTCCAGTCATTCATCTTGACAGCCGGGTTGTCGATCGTTGCCACGGCAGCCGTCAGGTCGTTACTCTCGATGACGCCCTTCTGCACCGCATACTCAGCATACTCCTTGGCCATGGAGGGGGCCACACCGGAGATGCGGATCGCCATACGCAGCATCAGGGAGCGACCGTAGGTGGCCCACTTATGCATATCGCCACCATAGACGGTGTCGTAGTCCTTGTACGAGAGATCCCCCACAGGAGTCTCGTCAAGCGCCTCTACGGCAGTCTTGAGATCAGCGAGCATAGCGGTATAGAGCTCCTCCTCTGTATCGTAGGGGACGCGGAGATCCACTCCGGTGACCTTGGAGTAGGGCACCGGTCCGTAGCAGTCCGCCACGCGGTGGACTATGGCGATGCGGAGGAGGGTGCCGAGCGCAAAGTAAGGCTTGGTCATATCGCCTTCGCTCTTCCGCTTCAGCACATTGTACTGTGTGTAGAGGTGTCCCCCGAAGGTGTCGTCAAAGGGGTAGTCATTCCATCCCTGCCTTGGGGCATAGCGGGCAAAGTCGGAGATGAAATTGGGCGAACCGACAAAGCCGGACAGGACGCCCGGGAGGTCGTAGTCCATCTGGTAGCCGTTTTCCTGATTGGGGATGACCCAGTCGATGAGCTGGCTCAGCTCCGCACCTCCGGTGGGGATACGGGACATCTCTGCCTCCGTGATGCCTGAGAGATCTTTATTGTAGTCCTCAAACTTTTTCGTGCAGGCGCTTACGAGGAGCGTGAAGCCCAAAAAAGCGGTGAGGGTAAGATTTATATTTTTCATAAAAGCTCAAGTGTGTGACTTAGAAATTGAGACTTAGACTGAATCCGAGAGTCCTCTGAGACGGTAGCATAAAGTAGTCCATGCCTTGGTTGTAATTAGCCGTCGAGGAGACAGACTCGGGATCGAAGGGAGCTTTATTGTAGATGAAGCACAGGTTCCTCCCATAGAGAGACAGTGTGGCATCGGAGATGAAAATGGATGCGGGGAACTTGTATCTGTAGGAGATGTGGAGGTCCTGCAGACGGAAGTTGGTGGCATCGTAGACGTAGTACTGCGCAAGGCGATTCATACCCCGGGCGATGAAGTAGCTCTGAGGATCGATAGGTCTGCCATCGACCGGCACATAGCCGAGATCCCTGGCTGCGGCAGTCGCCTCAGAGACACCATAGTGGTCGAGCGCTGCCTGAGTCATAGATACGACCACGCCGCCGACACGGCCGGTAAGGGCAAAGCCCAAGCTCAGTCCCTTGTAGGATAGCTCGTTGGTCCAGCCGAGGTTGTGACTCGGGAGCACACTGCCGAGCTTGACCATCTGGTCGTCCTTAAAGTTAGAGACACTCAGGGAGCCATTCTTATTGACCAGCACACGGCCCTTAGCATCACGCGTAAAGTCCTGTGTGGTGTAGATGTCGCCGAGTGAGCCGCCCTTCTTGAGGATATAGTGCATCGAGCCCATGCTATTCATATCAAGGAAGGGCTGTGACTCCTGCTCCTGCGTGAGGGGGTTGTAGTAGTTGTCGGCCAGCTCCACGATCTTATTGTGATTGTATCCGTAGGTGAAGTTGCCGTCGTAGCGGAAGCCCTCATCCTTGCCCAAGTGAAGTCCCAGGGCAAGCTCTACACCCTGGTTACGTACGCTACCGGTCTGGATGTAGACGGCATCGTAACCGGAGGAGGGAGAGGCGGCGACGCGCAGGGTCTGATTGTTGGTGTCAGTCAGGTAGTAGCTCCCGTCAAGGGTGATGAGGCCATTAAGCCAGCGAGAGGAGATACCGACCTCGTATGAGTTGGTACGCTCCGGATAGAGCTGACCGATGGGGAAGTAGGTCTGGGTCTTGTACTTCTTGCTGTCCTCATCGGGGAGGTAGACCGGAGTCGTCAGACCACGCTGGAATGGAGAGGCGACCGAGCTGTATGCGAGGCGCACCTTGAAGTAATTGAGCACCGGGCGGATCCTCTGGTAGGTCTCCTCATCGAGCATCTCGGTAATGACACCGGAGAGACCCACGGAGGGGTAGAAGAACGACTTCTGGGGCGAATTGGCGAGCTGCGATGCCCAGTCATTACGTCCCGTGAGGGTCAGGTAGAGGTAGGAGTTGAGTCCCAGCTCCACGCTCCCAAAAATACTCTGCGTCTGCTCAATCCATCCGTGAGGGATCGGCTTGGTCTTCTGGGCACCCTGATCGATATTGAAGATATTGAAGACGTTGGGGATGCCGTCCTCTCGCAGCGGACCGCCATAGGTGGTGTCATCGTAGCGGGTGTCCTGGATGGAGGCACCGAGGGTGGCATTGACATTGAGTCGCCAGTCATTCTGCAGCTCAAATCCCTTATTTACCGTCGTAAGGAGGTCGGCGTAGGTCTGGCTCTCGCTTCCCTTCAGCTCACCGTAGTAGCCATTCTTGCTGACGTCATGGGTCTTCTCGGTCGTCGCGTAGCGCTTGTCCGTAGACTTGACGAGCGTACGATCCCACCGGACACGGCCGGCGACGTTCCAGAAGTCCGACTCGGACCACTTCATGATGTCGTACTTGGCATTGAGCCCCAGGATATAGCGCTCGCGCTTGGTACCGCGGAGGTTTCTGTACGCAATCCAGTAGGGGTTTTGGAGGGTATAGTCCCCGTTGCCGTATGCCCAGTTTTGGACATAAATGTTGCGGCTGGGATCGGCTTTCTCAAAGTTCTTGACCGACTCCAAGCTCTCGCTCCTCGGCATGAGGTAAGCTGCCACGAGGGGGTTCATGTACTCACCCTGGTTGATGAGGTTCATATGGTCCTCGAATACAAGGCTCGCTGAGGTGCCGATATTCAGGCGATCCTCAAGGAAAGAGGTGTTATTGCGTGCCGACAGGTTGTATCTATTGTAGCTGTTATTAGGCACGAGACCTTTTGTCGTCGTCACACTGCCGGAGACGTAGGTCTGGTTGCGCTCCGTACCTCCGGAGACGGAGACGGAGTGCGTCATATTGGATGCCGTCCGGAAGAAGTCGCCTACCTCCCATCTCGGGTCGCCCTCCGGGATCAGCGAGCCCCAGGAGAGGAGGTTGCCCTGACTGCCGTAGCGGCTCTGAAAGTCCGGCAGGATCATCGGTCGTCCGAAGTCCATATTCATGGCGTAGGAGACCTTGGGCGCTCCCGCCTGACCCTTCTTCGTGGTGATCAGGATGGCACCATTGGCAGCTGCCGATCCATAGAGGGCGGCTGCAGAGGCACCGGTGAGGACAGAGATCGAGGCGATATCGTCAGGATTGATATCCGCAGCACTCTCCGTAGAGCCGGAGGAGGAGAAGCGACCTGAGCCCTGCTCCTGGGTCAGGGAGTAGATCGGCACACCATCGATCACGTAGAGGGCGTTGTTATTGCCCTGGATGGACTTGGTACCTCTCATGACCACCCTTGCGGCACTACCCATACCTGCGGAGCTGGTATTGATGGTGACACCGGCGATCTTGCCGTTGAGAGAGTTGACAAAGTTGGGGTCCTTACGGGAGCTGAGTTGGTCGCCCTTGATCTCTTGGACATTGTAGGCCAGCGCCTTGGTCTGACGCTTGATGCCGAGAGCGGTGACGACAACCTCATCAAGGAGCTCGCTATCCTCCTTGAGGACCACCGTCAGGGAGGTGCGTCCATTCAGAGGGACCTCGATCGTCTTATATCCCACGTAGGAGAAGCGTAGCGTAGCGTCGGAGGGGACGTCGGCTATCTGGAAGTTTCCATCAATGTCAGTCATGGCTCCCATATTGGCCTGCCCGATGACGACCACCGTGGCGCTGATGATGGGCTCATTCTGTTCGTCCACTACATGGCCCTTCACTGTGAGCTTGCTCTGCGCCGACAGCGGAAGAGCAAACACCAAGCACATGAGCAACAGAAGAAAATGCCTGCTTTGGAGTGATAGTAGATTCTTCATTATAAAGTTGTAAAAGGTAAAAACTCCGGTTCGTATGCAGGGTGTCCGGCAGAGCTGTGGAGATGACTCATGCCGGACCTGCATATGGTCTACTGAGGGGTGGTGACCCTCTTAAGCGCAAAGTTAATCAATCTTTTCTCTAACTTACAGACTTAACGTCCCTCTTGCCACTGAGTAGGCGTGGAGGAGGATGAGGAGAGCGTGAGGCGGGGAAGAGTGGGACTACGTGGGATAGGGCGGAATGTAGTACCTTTGGGAAAAGTGAATGCGATAGAGTATGACTACAGGTAAGACGATATTTCTCCCACAGATCAAGCGGAGCCTCGCGACGGAGGAGCTGCTGAGCCCGGCGGAGGTCTTTGACCGCTTCCGCGAGGACTTCGAGGCGATCGGCATCAGTGATGCCCTTGCCACCACCATGAATAATCACCCGTGGGCACTCCAGCGGCCCATCGTGGAGTCCTGTCGGCTCACCTTTGCGGACTACTCCTCGGAGGATGGCAGCAGAGCCTACATCAGGACCCTCGCACTGCTGCTCACTGCTGCCGCAAGGGAGCTGAATCTGCCCACCCTGAAGCTCGAATTTGCCCTCGCCAAGGGCTACTACGGCACCATCGGTGACCGACGACCGACGACGGAGGAGCTGGAGCGGGTGCGCGCCTGCATCCAGAGGTACATCGATGCTGACCTGCCGATAAATAGGGTGAGGCTCTTTGCCGAGGAGGCGATCAAGTACATGGAGGAGAAGGGGGATGTCGACACCGCAGCGCTCATCAGCGACTCCGGGCGCTACTCCGTGGTCCTCTGGGAGCTGCAGGGCGACTACTACTACATCCTCCATCAGGTGCTGGCGCGGACGGGGCAGCTCCACCTCTTTGACCTCGAGCCGGCCAACGACGGCTTCCTGATCCGGGTGCCGGATCGCCGGGATCCCACGAGGCTCGCCGAGAGAGAGCTGCAGCCCAAGCTCTTCAAGGCCCTCGACTCGCAGCATCGGCTCATCACCGGCCTGAGCGTGGAGGACGTGACACCGCTCAATCTCCTGATCCGCTCCGGCAAGACCACGCAGATGATCCAGGTGGCGGAGGCACAGCAGGAGAAGCAGATCGCTGCCATTGCCTCCCACATTGCTCGACTTCATCGGGATAAGGGGGTATCAGCAGTGCTGATCTCGGGACCCTCGTCGTCGGGGAAGACCACCTTCTCCCGCCGCCTGACGACCCAGCTGCTGACACACCTCATCCGACCCTACCCGATCTCTCTCGATGACTTCTATGTCAATCGGGCGATCACCCCGCACAACGAGGCGGGACAGCCGGACTACGAGTCGGTCTATGCCCTTGACCTGCCCTTCCTCAGGGAGACGCTGCGGGGGCTGGTCCGGGGGGAGGAGATGCCGATGCCGCGGTACGACTTTGTCCTCGGTGAGCGGGTGATGGACCCAAGGAATACGCTTCAGCTCACCGATCAGGATATGATCATCATCGAGGGGATCCACGGGCTCAACCCTATCATCCTGACTGATGCCGTGGAGGCATCGTCGTACAAGATCTACGTCTCCGCCCTGACAGCCATCTCTTACGACAAGCACAATTGGCTCAGCACAAGCGACAACCGCCTGCTGCGGCGGATGGTGAGGGATGTGAAGTACCGAAACAAACCGCCCGAGGAGACGCTTACCTCCTGGCCCGATGTGCGTGCCGGTGAGGAGAAGTGGGTCTTCCCCTACCAAGAGGAGGCGGACGTGATCTTCAATAGCGCCATGGTATATGAGCTCGGCGCACTGAGGCAGCAGGCTGAGCTGGCGATCAGTCGGGTGCCGGAGATGAGTCCGGTCTATCCGTTGGCGGCTCGCCTACTTCGGGAGCTGCGCTTCTTCGATCCGATCCCGGAGAGGCTGCTCCCTCACGGGTCGCTCCTGAGGGAGTTCATCGGCGGCAGCAGCTATCGGGACCGGTAACCTACTTCTCTTCTCCCATGACACAAAAAGCAACGGCAGGCGATCACGTCTACCACTCCAAGCACATTGACATCCTGCGCTACCGGGTCCCCGGCTGGGAGGCTCTGGAGCCACAGGCGCAACGCTACGTCTACCACCTCGCCGAGGCGTGCCTCTACGGCCGGGACATCCTCTACCTGCAGCACCACCCGATGGCGCTTGCCGCACGGGCGATCCTCGAGGCGATCTGGGAGCAGGGGACCTTCCGCAATCACGATATGGAGGACTACCTGACGCAGCTCTGGATGTACTCCGGCTTCCACCATCACTACAAGGAGACGAAGACGGTACCCGCCTTTAGTCGGACCTACTTCCACGAGGCAGTGCTGCAGCTGCCGTACGATGTGGAGGCTTATCTTGAGGCGCAGGGCTTCACCCTCGATGCCCTGGAGGAGATGATCTTCGACCCGAGTAAGGACCCCCTTCGCCGTGCGGACGGAGATCGGGAGACCTTGGTGGAGCGGTCAGCGGTCAATTTTTACGGACCGGGAGTCACCACGGCAGAGGCGCTGGAGTTTTACGAAAAGCGAAAAGACGAGTACCGCATCGCCCCGGGACTGAATAGTCGGCTCGTGAAGGATGAAAAAGGCGAACTGCGGGAGCTGACCGCCTACACCGACGGGCTCTACGGCGACGCCCTGCAGGCGATCGTCCGACAGCTTACTGCAGCGCTCTCCTATGCCCCAAGCGAAGCGGCAAGGGAGACCCTCCGGACGCTGATCGCCTACTACGAGAGCGGGGACATTGATGCCTTTGCCGACTACAGCGAGGCTTGGGTGCGGCTGCTGGAGCCGGTGGACCTGATCCACGGATTTATCGAGACCTATGAGGATCCGCTCGGGCTGAAGGGCTCCTACGAGGGGATCGTGGAGCTGGAGGATCCCGAGGGCACCGAGCGGGTGCGCCGGATCGTCGAGCTGGCGGGCTACTTTGAGCAGCAGTCGCCCATCGACGAAGCCTACAAGCGGACAGAGCCCCTCGGGCGTGCCGCCCGCGCCATCGACGTGGTGATGCTGGCGGGAGACAGCTACCCCGCCTCGCCACTTGGGATCAACCTCCCCAATGACGAGCGTATGCGGGCCGAGGTTGGGAGCAAGAGCGTCACCCTCTCCAATATCTCCCTCGCCATCGACCGCTACCGCAGTGCTGCATCGATTGACCTTTTCTATCACGGTGAGGAGGTGAAGGAGCGACTGAGACGCTATGGCGCCGAGGCGGACATGCTGCACACCGACCTCCACGAGATCATCGGTCACGGCTCGGGGAAGCTCCTCCCCGGTGTCTCGGGTGCCGACCTGAGGGAGTACGACTCCTGCATCGAGGAGGCACGGGCGGACATCAATGCCCTCTACTTCATCGCCGACCCGAGGCTGGTTGAGCTGGGGATCCTGCCCTCGCCTGACGCTTACCGGGCGGAGTACGACCGCTACCTAACCTCCGCCCTCATCACTCAGCTCTCCCGCCTCGGGGAGGACACCGTGCTGAGGGAGGCGCATATGCAAAACCGCGCCCTCATCGCCCGCTACGCCCTGCAGTACCCGGAGGCGGTGACACTGGAGGCGATCGAGGGGGAGCACTTCGTCCTCATCCACGACTACGAGCGGCTGAGAGAGATCTTTGGTGAGCTCCTGCGAGAGCTGCAGCGCATCAAGAGCCGGGGCGACTACGAGGCGGCTGCTGACCTCGTTGCCCGCTTTGGCACCGAGGTGGATCCGGAGCTGAGGGAGGAGGCGATCCGGCGCGACCGAGCCACCGGCATGGCACCCTATATCGGCTTTGTCAATCCCCGCCTCTCGCTCCGTGGGGAGAGCGTGGAGATCGACTACACCGAGGGATTTATTGAGCAAAACCTCCGCTACAGCGAGCAGTACCGCACGCTGGCACTGCCCCTGGAGGGCTTTCTCCGCAAGGAGCACAAGGTCTACGGTGAGGGGAAGTGGCACGACCGGCTCAATGCGATCAGGCAGCGACTCCGCAAGCGGATGAGTGGCGATGTCTCTAAGAGTATGCGCGACAAGGGGCTGCAGTACGGGATCAACTTTGGCGTCAGCCTGCCCGACCTGCGGGAGATCGCCGCAGAGCAGCCCCGCGACCGCTCCCTTGCCGACCTGATGTGGACGAAGGAGGTCCGCGAGATGCGCCTCCTCTCCCTGATGATCCGCCCCAGGGAGGAGCTGACCCGCAAGGATCTCCTCACGCTTGCGGGCGAGTGCCGCACGATCGAGGAGGCGGAGCAATTCGTCACCCTCCTGCTGATCGGCTCCGGTGAGGAGGAGAGGGTGGCTACGGAGGTGGCGGCAAAGTCCCCCGAGGTCATCCTGCCGTGGGTCGTGCTGACCCGTCTCGCCGTTGCCGGTAGCGCCTCTACCCGCTTCGTCAAGCACTCTCTCGACCGCGCCGAGGAGGTGCTCTCCGAGGAGCGACCGCTCCAGGCGACCTACATCCTCCGTGCACTCTCCCGCCTCTCCGAGCGTCAGCCCGAGATGCGACAGCGCATAGCACGCTTCGCCAATGCCCGTGCAAAGGAGGAAGACCCGCTCCGCAAGGGGGTGGGGGAAGAATTGACCGAACTGCTGGAGTACCTCAGACAGTGAACGTACAGATAGAGCCCTCGTGGAAAGAGGTGCTAAGGGAAGACTTCGAGCAACCCTACTTCCGACAGCTGACCGACCGAGTGCGGCGGGCCTACGCCGAGGGGCAGTGCTTCCCGCCCGCTCCCCTGATCTTCAATGCCTTCAACCTCTGCCCCTTTGACCAAGTCAAGGTGGTGATCGTCGGGCAAGACCCTTACCACAACGTTGGGCAGGCGATGGGCCTTGCCTTCTCCGTCCCAAGGGGGGTGATGATCCCGCCGTCCCTCGATAATATATATAAGGAGCTGGCCGACGACCTTGAGGTGAAGAAGCCCCTCTCCGGGGACCTCACCCACTGGGCGCGGCAGGGCGTCTTCCTCCCCAATGCGACCCTCACCGTCACCGCCCACCAGCCGCGCAGCCACCACGGCTGGGGCTGGGAGCACTTCACGGACCGGGCGATAGAGCACCTCGCTGAGCAGCGGGAGCATCTCGTCTTCATCCTCTGGGGATCGGATGCGCAGCAGAAGGCGCGCCTCATCGACCCCGAGCGCCATCGGATCCTCCGTGCGCCACACCCCTCGCCCCTCAGCGCCTACCGAGGCTTCTTCGGCAGCAAGCCCTTCTCCAAGACCAACGACTACCTCCTTCGCCACCACCTCCCCCTCATCCGCTGGGTGGAGGAGTGAGCAGGCACATCAGGGAGTAGGATTTGCGCCAAGGCACGATATCGTAACCGGGGTGACTCGGACCGGAGAGCCTCCCCTCAGAGATCGCATGAGACTGTTGCACGAAGGCGATCTGCTGCGTTGCTTTCGGAATTCGGTCTCGGTCACGTACGTGAGTACGCTCCCTTCGGCCTCATCCTCAGCGCCTTGCATCTCATCCTCCGTGCAAAGTCTCAGCACATTTGAAACAAATGTGCGAGAATGGCACTTCGTGCAACATTCTCCGCATGGGGGCAAGGGGTGATCTATTACCGGTAAAAGAAAATACTAATACCGGTATTAGAGATGTCTCATCGGGCTGCCCTTAGTACTTAACCGTGGCGTCGATGCCTTCCTTCTTGATTCTTAGCTCCGTGGGACGTGCTTACCCATTGGGCGGAGTCGAAGGCGGATGAGGTCAAGTGTAGTTGCCCTTTTTCTTACTCCGACAGCACCATAAGCTCCGCCCCGGAGGCAAAGTCGGCTCCACTCTGAGAGGAGAGGGCGGTGAAGCGCACGTAGCGTGCCTTTACCGGGTGAGCGAGGCGGAGGGTCTGCTTTGACTTCGACCGCTCCATGGTGCCACGTGCCACCTCCTGCCACGTCTCCCCATCGCTGCTGACCGAGAGAGCGTAGTCGCGTATGTCGCCATTGGTGCTTCCGTCCTGCCGTGGCAGATAGGTGACGCCGGCGATTGAGCGATCCTCACCGCAGTCGAGCGCCACCCAGTGAGGGTAAGCGGCGACGGTGACGGAGTACATGCTGTGCCAGATCGTGGAGGGGTCGCCGTCTAGCAGATGGGCGACACTACCCTCACCGCTCTCCTCGGAGGAGACACCGCTAATGGTCACGGGGATCGTCGTGATCCGCTCGTACCGATGCTCCGTGGCGATCCAGTCGCTCCCCTCCGGCCACGCACGGACCACACCTCCCTCACGGAGGTCAAAGGGGCGCTCATACCGCACCGCCGGCTTGCCGTCGACAGAGTAGCGGATGGGCGACGAGCCGGAGAGGGTCACGAGACCGGTCCCACTCCGCCGCATCGTCACCGGCAGGGCGGTCGGTGTGGCAACCACACCCGTTGCGCCCAAGGGGCGGAGCTGGAGCGTCATCGTGTGGGGCCCGCCCATCACCCGGTCCTCTGTCAGCGGACCGCCCTGACCGCAGGAGTTTCCCCCCAGCCCGGTGACAGCGCGATCCATATGGACATACGTCCCGTCAGACTGCGGGAGCTGGCAGGGGTGGGGCGCCATCGCCAGCTGCATCTGACTGTACGGCAGCACGCTCATACTCCCTCCATTAGCGCAGATCACCAGCCCGGACTGCCCGGAGGCATCCGTCAGTCGACCGTACCGCACGCCCTCACGATTGCCCATGCTCTGGGGCTTGGGGAAGGGGACAAATTGCTCCGCCACGCTGCTCGAGTACTCCCCGAGGAAGGCACCTGTCTCCCGGTCGGCGTAGTTATTCCACGGACCGCGACCGTAGTAGGTGTAGCGGTCGAGCTCGCGCGACAGGCGCATTGAGAAGCCTACCCGGGCAAGCGCCAGAGAGGGCTTATTGCTCTCCACCGAGGCGCTGAGGGTGATCGTCCCATCGGGACTGACGGTCCAGATGTAGGTGGAGGAGAAGGTGCAGTCCTCGGGACCAAAGGGCTTCTCCGGATGATCCTTGAGCTCAAAGCGCCCGCTCACCCCGCCGCTGAAGTCGGTGCCGTAGGGTGCCCGGCTCTCCACCCGATAGAGGAGTGAGATGGAGCCATCGGCATTGGGATGCACGGTGCGTGACAGCACCCGGTGGCGGAGGTTGTGGAGACCATTGGCAAACCATGCCGTGGAGGCCCAATTGTCGTTATCCGTCGGGGCGCGGAAGGGATCCAGTCGCGGACCATTGCCGGCGGAGATCACCTCCCGACCACCGTATACGAGGCGGTCGATCGTACCCTCGCGGTCGTCGAAGCGAACCGAGAAGCCCTCACCGGAGATCGTATTATCGTCGCCGAGAGTCAGCCTGACCTCTCCGTCAAAGCTCTTTGGCGAAGGGGTCGCCGGGCTCAGCTCCAGCTGCTCTGCCATCTGCACATAGCCCGCCTCGGCCCAGGGTGTCTCGTATCTCTGTCGCAGCCGGATGGTGACAAAGTACTCGTGGTCTCGAGAGGTGTCCTTACGGCTAAAGGGGAGCGTCACCACCGCAGCCTCACGCGGAGCGATGGAGGGCATCTCGACCTGCTCCGTGCGTACCTCCCGTCCGTCCTCCAGCAGTGCCGCCTCTAAGTAGAGGTCATTGAGAGTGGTGAAGTACCGCTTATTGAATATCCTCACCGTCCCCTCCTCTGCCAGTGCCTCGTTACTGATCCCGACGTCTTGGTAGACCTTCCGCACCTCGTAGTAGGCGGGCTTCGGCTCGTGGGTCGGCAGCAGGATCCCATTCATGCAAAACATCCCGCTATTGGGCTTGTCGCCAAAGTCCCCTCCATAGGCGAGATAGCGGTCGCCGGTCTCAGGATCGGTCGTCCAGAGTGCCTGATCCACCCAGTCCCATATCGCACCGCCCATGAAGAAGTTGGTGCTCTCGATCGCCTCCCAGTAGTCGACGAGGTTGCCCACCGCATTGCCCATACTGTGGGCATACTCGCTGACGTGGAAGGGGTACTTCAGGTTATACTTCCCCTGTACCGCCTCCCGCATCCAGGCGATGGAGGGGTACTGATTGGAGCCTATGTCGACGATGTCGTTATTCCGCTCGTACTGCACCGGGCGAGATTGGTCAAAGGCCTTGATCGCATCGTAAGCGGCGACGAAGCACTTCCCCGGCCCCGCCTCATTGCCGAGCGACCAGATCAGGATTGAGGGCTCATTGACATGCGCAGCCACCATATTCATCGTCCGCTGCACCGTCGCGTTGGTAAATTCCGGCACGTGCGACAGCGATGCTTCGCCGTAGTAGTAGGCGTGGCTCTCGCAATTGGCCTCATCCTCGAGGTAGAGCCCAAAGAGGTTGCAGAGGTAGTAGAATATCGGCGCATTCGGGTAGTGCGAGAGGCGGATGTGATTGATATTCCCCCGCTTCATCAGCATGATCTCGTCGATCATCTGCTCTCGCGTGATCGTATTACCGGTCTCGGGGTTGATCTCCTGGCGGTTGACCCCCTTGAGCTTGATCGGCTTTCCATTGAGGTAAAAGTAGCGCCCCGCGAGACCAAATTCATCCTCCTCAGCGGGCGTATCGCGGATCTCAATTTTCCTAAATCCCGTGATCACCGAGAGGGTCTGAGCCACTCTCCCGCGCGGGTCAAGGAGCTCGCCCACCAGCGTGTAGAGGTGCGGTCGCTCCGCCGACCAGAGGTCGGCATTGCGGAGGGAGAGGGTCGTCTCGGTGACGGACGCCTCGCCCCGTGGTGTGCCGGGGAGGTCGGTCGTCACGACGACGCCGGTATGGCTATTCTTCTGGCTGTAGAGCTCGTTACGGTAGAGTGAGTAGCGGATGCGCCACCCCTTTGCCGTGCGAGCGGAGCGGTTTCGCAGCTCCGTCCGGATATGGAGCGTCCCATCCCGATAGCTCGCATCGAGATCGGGAGTCACGGCGATGTCCCTCACGGCGACGGAGGGGCTGCTCGTCAGGTAGACCGACCGGTAGATCCCCGGCAGGCGCCACATATCCTGCGCCTCAAGGAAGGAGCCGTCACTCGAGCGGTACACCTCTACCGCTACCGTATTCACCCCCTTGCGGAGGTAGTCGGTGATGTCAAAGGTGGCGGTGGAGCGGGAGTCCTTACTGAAGCCGACATACTTACCATTGATCCAGAGGTAAAAGAACGAATTGACTCCGTCGAAGTGGAGCTCCACCCGTCGGCCGCCCCAGTCTGCCGGGACCGTGAAGTCCCGCCGATACGAGCCCACCTCATTGCGATCCTTATAGGTGGTCCAGTCGGTCGGGGGTGTGCGCATCACCCCGCCCCGCCAGTCACCGGGCGTGACCGTGTGCTTAAAGATGTAGGGCTGATTGCAGTAGATCGGCGTGCCGTACTTCAGGGAGCCGTCGGGTCGGATCCCCGCCACACTCCAGCAGGAGGGCACCGTGATCTCATCCCAGCGGGAGACGTCATACCCGGGTCGGTAGAAGTCTCTCGGTCGCTCATCGGGGTTGCCGACCCAGTGGAAGCGCCACATCCCATCGAGCGACTCGTAGTAGGTGCCCGGTGTCTCCGGGAGGTACCGGCGGGCGGCATCAACGCTCTTGTAGGAGAAGAAGTAGGCCGCCGGCTGCTCGCGATTGAGCCCCAGCCGCTCGGGTGACTCCCACTCGGAGCCGTCGGGAGCCGGTGTGGTGCCGTACTCATAGCCGGCAATGGGGTGGAGGATCTGCGCCTGACCGATCAGCGGCAGGCAGAGGAGCGCAAGCAGGGATAGGGTAAGTCTCTTCATCGTAAGATAGTGTTGGATGGGTAAGCGCACTCCGTAAGAACTTAGCTAAAGGCTCCTCCGGACAGCTTGTTGTAATGTAAAGATAGCTCTATTTTCCCACAGTTGCCATTTTTTTCTCGTAATGTAGGGGGAGATAAAAGGAGCGAGATGGTCTGATGACCATCTCGCTCCTTTTTTTATGCCTTTGTCCTCAGCGGATCAGAAGGTCCACTTGGCAGCAATGGTGGGACGGACGTGGAAGGCCTCCGGGAGGAGGGTATTGTACTCCATCCTCAGCTCGGTACCGATAGAGAGATTGAGCTCATCCGGCACGCCGACAAATTGGTTTACATTGCACCACACCTGCGGCTCGGCGCGGAAGATCACCCGACGGCGAGCCTCATCGGCCCCGAGGTTGGTCCGGAGGACAGCGAAGCCGCGGATGGTCCAGACGCGATTCCAGCTGGTCCAGGCGGCATCGCCCCAGAGCTGGAAGTTGTGCGGCTTCTCGTAGCCAAAGTCATACCGGTAG